>CERE01042198.1_pt1 | contig 63847 bp, 61 predicted proteins | sample 530911 | NCBI WGS metagenome assembly CERE01 (sample SAMEA2621092, study PRJEB7988) | marine metagenome | biome: marine biome (ENVO:00000447); feature: mesopelagic zone (ENVO:00000213); material: "saline water (ENVO:00002010), including plankton (ENVO:xxxxxxxx)" | depth 800 m
TCTCGACTCCAGCCCGGTGAGTGCCAAAGATGAATGTAATCGCGCTGTATGACACCGATCACAATCAAGCCGAAACCAACGGCAGAGGTGAGCGAGAAGAGCCCCTTATAGCGCATTTCACCCAGGCGCCCAATGAGGCCCTGACGCGTGGATTGGAAGTGTGGCAAGCAGTGAATACCAAGAAAAAGCAAAAGCCCTAACCCTAGCCATGTCATACTGTATCTCCTTATAGTCTAGGCCTACGCTAACATTAATGATCCTAGTTTGGGTAGCTGAGTGGTCTGGTTTCTAAGCTCGAACTGAAAGTGATTTGAGCCCCTAGCCCGATCGCGGCGCAAACATAATGATGGCCATACCCGCTAAGGCAACGGCAGAACCCAATAGGTCCCAACGTGTGGGTGTAATACCATCAACCAACCACAGCCATAGGATTGCTACCCCAATATAGACGCCACCATAGGCCGCGTACACTCGTCCTGCGGCAGTGGGGTGGAGCGACAACAGCCATGCAAAAGCGGCCAGGCTCAGTGCGGCAGGTAGCAGCAACCAAGCGCTGCGATTTTGGTTCAGCCATAAGTAAGGCAGATAACAGCCGACAATTTCCGCAATGGCGGTAATGACAAACAGCCCTACCAGTTTCCATTCAAACATTCTTCACCTTCAGGTTGCGCCGTGGGTGGTTACACCACTTAGTATTGTGAAGCTCGAACGGCGACTACAACTGAGCGCCACAAAAAGCACAGTACTTCACTTTGATGGATGAAAGGTTCAGCAACTCACCTTCCATGTCGGCCTCACCACTGGCGACATCATCGCCGTTAGCCAGCCACAAACTGAACAACTCCCAGTGATCTTGTGCCTCGCCATCGATGGCCAGTACCTTGTAGGTCTTCAGGTGTGTTGGCAATTCATTGTCGTCGCAACGGTGTTCTCGTCCGAGAAGGGTGCCGCTCTCTTGTTCCAGTTGTTCTTTGTCCATGATGGAGTTACCCGTGAAAAAGGATGGGACTGTGACTTATGTGCCGCATTATAACCGCGAAGCTCACAAAACACTGCTGCGGTTTGATCTATGTCAGCGCTGATTGGTTGATAGACGAATAAGCTGTTCGGCACGTTTGGAAAGTGGCTGTTGGACAAAATTTCGTACAGGCGGCTCGTGATTGCTCAAGACTAGACTATGGCTATTGGGGTAGAGGATGAACTATAAAAAAATGGCGGGAACAGCGGCGGTGTTTGTTTTTGCGGATCAACATGCGAACACACCCGTCGAACGGCAGGGAATGATGTGGGACGATGCCGAACTGCATCTAAGCTCAATTCCCGAGCGGCTCAATAGTAAAGATGCGATGGCAACCAACCTCGCGCTAGAGGGCTTGGAGTCCTATGATCCACCTAGCCACGGAGATCTGCGCGAAGTCACTTCTTTAAAGGCTCAATTTGTGTATGTCGAACCGATCAAGGGATGGGTAGAGATTAACACTTGATGGGCTTGTACAGCACCGCTGAATATTAGGCGTCTGTCAGCCAGTCGCCAATCCGATCGAGCATGGGTTGGCGATAGGGTTCAGATTCATTAACCAGTTGATGGCGCGCATCTTTGATCATCTTCACTTGAGTGGCGGGAAACTTGTCTTTAATAGCGGTTAGGTTGTAGCGGTAGTCGACCGTTTGATCGTCGTCGCCTTGTACAATCAGCAGCGGCCGTGTTTGTCGAGGAAAACTTTCGAAGCTTTTTATCCACTCGGTCATGGCCACTACCCAGCGCGTGGGTGTAATGCGCGTTTGCAGTGGATCTCGATCTCTAATGAAGTCCAAAAAAACCTGATCATGAGAGTTGTCGGTAAAATTACGCGCCGGCCCTTTGATCAACAATTTATAAAGAGGAAAGGCCCATTGCGCCAATCCCCAACCTTTGGGACGAATCAGTGGCGCTATTAGGGCAACTTGCTCGATATCTTTTTGTTGCGGCAGTGATCCCAAATAGTTTAACCATACGGCTCCGCCAGTGCTCTGTCCGACACCGTGCCATGGACGTGGTAAGGCGCTTTGGCAGCGTTTCAGACAAACCATTAATACGTCGCGATATTGATCGAAGGAATCGATGCTGGCCTGTGTGCCGCTGCTGAGACCGTGACCGGGAAGATCCAGTGCCACAATATTCCAACCCTGTTGTAGCAAGTATCGAATGGGGTGATGCATGATGCCGACGCTGTCGGTAAAGCCGTGAATAAAAAACACCGTGCCGCGACTGTTTTGTACTTCGAAAATATGAGCGGCGAGCTTAAAGCCTGCGGCTTTATAGCGCCCGAAGTGATGGCGATGGCAGAGCTCTTCTTTGGCAAAATTGATACGGTAATGATTCAGGTAAGTCTGTACCAGCTCACTCTGTAGCCAGGTGCTTTGATCCGTTTGCAGCGAAAAATCCAGTTCTGGCAATTGTTGACGAAGTTGTTGTGACTGCTCTAGCGATAGGCTCATGGATTCCGCGTGTTTTTAGGGCTATGAATGGATGTGTTGCGTTAGCGGGACAGGTACAAGGTCTCCCGGCCGACAAAGATACCATTTACGTAGTAAAGAGTATCCAACGTTATTTTGTCGCGTCTGAAGACGAGTTGCGATTGGATTTCCTTAAGAGCGCTGGCGTTGACGGTTTTTTCTCGGTGTTTTTCTCCCGCTCGCAGCCATTGTGGGTGCATGTCGAGTGAGATCAAATTGTCGTAGTCTAAGGCGTAGAGTAAATCCCCGCTCCAGGCGTGATGCTCATTGGCTTCGCGAGTGAGGCGGATTTTTAGTGCACTTTTCTCCACCGCTTCAATGGTGGCGTCGAGAGTGGCGCGATAGTGTTTGATTTTTGGGTCTTTGTCCGATCCCTGACAGGCAAATTCTCTTGAGTAGCCTCGCCACTCGCCATTTAAGAGAGGGGCGAGGGATTTCAATTGTTGTTCTTGTTTACCGCTAATCGCTATCGGCTGAATGTCGAAATAGTGATCCCCTTGACGCTGATGCCGAGGAGACGCTGAAAAACACACGGGGTTGGGCGGCAGTTTCGGTGAGGTGTCTTTCTCTCGGCCGTGAAGCTTTGTTGCCCTCGAATCGGGTTCAGAGTCAGGAGCGGTCTTTTTTAACGCTTCAATGGGCTCGAAGGTGTCGGCGGTGTTGGGTTCTTCGACTTCGACTGTTTCTGCCTCTTCCGGTGAATTGCGTTTATCACCATAGTGCACTTTGCCTTTTTCATCGGTCCATTGATAGATCTTCTCCGCTGCGTTCAGCGGCGCCTGAATCACCAAGATCAGGGCTAGATAGAGCCATATCGGTTGGCTCAATGGTCGTCGAGCGGCCGCGTAGGATGAAGCTGTCCGAAGTCGTTGCATGGCGATGCCTAACTATTTAGAGGGCCATTGGTTAAAAAGTCTCTGTAATCATAGCGGGTGTTTGTCGGTCTCACGAATCTTGATGTACTCAGCGACTGATGAATTGATAGCGGGCGTCAATGAGTAGTTTTGATTGGCTGAGGGAAGTGACGGCAGGTATGGGCGTTGCGGTTGGTCTGCGCGAGGCTGCGAGAAGACGGACGGGGATGGCGCTGATAGGTAGACAAGCCGGCACAAGAGTGCCGGCTTGTACAGGGACTACTTGATTTGTGCTTTCAGTTCGCCGCTGTTGTAGCGCTCGAACATGCCGTCTAGGCTGATGGCAGAAATCTTGCTGGCATTGCCCGCGGTACCGAAGGCTTGGTAGCGATCAATACAGATGTCTTTCATCGCTTGAGTGGTGGCAGCGAGGAATTTACGTGGATCAAATTCGCTCGGGTTGTGAGCCAAGAAGCGACGAGTGGCACCGGTAGAGGCCAAACGCAGGTCGGTATCGATGTTGACCTTGCGCACGCCGTGCTTGATGCCTTCAACGATTTGCTCGACCGGCACACCGTAAGTTTCTGGGATTTCGCCGCCAAACTCGTTGATCACCGCCAGCCACTCCTGTGGTACGGATGAGGATCCGTGCATCACTAAGTGAGTGTTGGGGATGCGCTGGTGAATGGCTTTGATACGGTTGATATCGAGAATATCGCCAGTGGGTGGACGGGTAAACTTGTAGGCGCCGTGAGAGGTACCGCAAGCAATCGCCAGTGCATCGACGTCGGTCTTTTGCACAAAGTCAGCGGCTTCTTCAGGGTCGGTTAGCATTTGATCGTGGGTCAGTTTACCCGCGGCACCAATGCCGTCTTCTTCACCGGCTTCGCCAGTCTCGAGCGAGCCCAAGCAGCCCAATTCGCCCTCTACCGAAACACCACAGGCATGTGCCATTTCTACCGTGCGACGGGTGACGTCGACGTTGTACTCATAGCTGGCGGGCGTTTTGCCGTCTTCACCCAGAGAGCCATCCATCATCACCGAGCTGAAACCCAGTTGAATGGAGCGCTGGCACACGGCTGGTGAGGTGCCGTGATCTTGGTGCATACAAACGGGAATATGCGGGAATTCTTCGATGGCCGCCAAAATCAGGTGACGCAGGAAAGGTGCGCCTGCGTACTTGCGGGCACCGGCAGAGGCTTGAACAATCACAGGGGAATCGGTCTCGTCGGCCGCTTCCATGATTGCGCGCATTTGTTCCAAGTTGTTAACGTTAAATGCCGGTACGCCGTATCCGTACTCCGCAGCGTGATCGAGCATTTGACGCAAGCTAATTAAGGCCATGGTTCTCGTCCTGTATTTATGTGTAATAAGGTTGGCGAAACGCCCGCAGGCGATTCGCCCAATAGGGTTTAGTCGTTAGCGCGTGATTCAAGCATAGCAACGGCCGGCAGTACCTTTCCTTCAACATACTCTAAGAAGGCGCCACCACCGGTGGAAATGTAGGATACTTTATCAGTAATTTGGTACTTATCCACAGCCGCGAGGGTGTCTCCGCCGCCGGCGATGGAGAAGCCGTCACTGTCGGCAATCGCTTTTGACAGAGATTCGGTCCCTTGGCCAAATTGATCAAACTCAAACACACCCACGGGGCCGTTCCAGATGATGGTTTTGGCGCCTTTCAAAATGTCTGCCAGCGCGGCAGAAGAATCTGGGCCTATGTCGAAAATCATGTCATCGTCGTTGACGTCGGCGGACGGCTTCAACGTGGCGACGGCGCTTTCTGAGAATTCGGTACCGGTGACCACATCGGTGGGTACAGGAATATCACACTTTTCCATCAGCGCTTTGGCGTTAGGAATTAGGTCTTGTTCACACAGTGACTTACCGACAGGCAGCCCGCTGGCGGCGAGGAAGGTATTGGCGATACCACCACCGACGATCAATTGATCGACCTTATCGGACAGGGTTTCCAATACGGTCAGCTTGGTAGAAACCTTTGAGCCACCCACGATAGCGACCATGGGGCGCGCTGGGTTGGCCAGAGCTTTCTGCAGCGCGTCTAGCTCACCCGACAACAGTGGTCCTGCGCAGGCAACCGGTGCAAACTTGGCGACACCATGGGTTGAGGCTTGGGCGCGGTGGGCGGTACCAAATGCATCCATTACAAAGATGTCACACAGTGCCGCATAAGCTTTGGAGAGGTCTTCGGCGTCTTTCTTTTCACCGACGTTGAAGCGCACGTTTTCCAACAGTACCAGTTCGCCGTTGGCGACTTCGACACCCGCTTGCCAATCTTTCACAACCTTAACATCGCGCTCCAGTAATTTGCCCATGTGGGTCGCAACCGGCTGCAGAGAAAACTCTTCGGCGTATTCACCTTCCGTGGGGCGCCCCAAATGGGACATCACAATGACTTTGGCTCCGGCTTTTAAAGCCAGCTCAATGGTGGGCAGTGACGCGCGAATACGGGCATCACTGGTGACCACACCGTCTTTCACGGGTACATTGAGGTCTTCGCGGATCAGCACACGCTTTCCCGCGAGATCCAGATCGGTCATTTTGATTACTGACATAGTCTTCTCTCGTATGAATCTGCGCCCAGCAGAGGGCAATTTTAAAAAGGCGATATGATACCGGAAAGCGGTTGTTATAGTCACAACCGCAAGTGAAGAAATTGGTTTGAGAAGGCCTATTTGAGCTTGAAGCTGCCGACTACCTCGGACATGGTATGGCTTTCGGTTCGCAACTGGCCGCCAGTGGCCTCTAACTTGCGTGATACCTCAGCCGATTTATCGGCAATTGCGGCCAGTTCATTGATGCGTTGACTCACCTCACCCACGGCTTCAGCTTGCTGTCCTGTGGCGCGCGCAATATGGCTGTTCATCTCCGAGATGGTACTCATCAACTTATCAATTTCGGTGAGTGCTTGGTCGGCATTACCGGCAATTTCGATGGTGGCCTGTGAGGTTTTTTGACTTTCACTGACGGCGGCGACCGCCTGCTGGGTTTCGGACTGTAAGCGCAAAATCATTTGCTGGATCTCTTCAGTGCTTTGTCCGGTGCGACTGGCCAGAGTACGGACCTCATCGGCGACGACGGCAAAGCCTCGTCCTTGCTCTCCGGCGCGGGCAGCTTCAATGGCGGCATTAAGTGCCAGCAAGTTGGTTTGCTCGGCAATGCTGCGGATAACGTCCAGTACGGTGCCAATACTCTCCGATTCCAGTGACAATTTGGCCACTACATCGCTCACTTTATTGATGCTGCCTGAGAGCGACTCGATTTGGTCGATGGCTGACGATAGAGTTTGTTTACCTGCACGTGTATTGGTCTGAGCTGAGAGTGCGGCCTGTTCGGCGGAGTCGGCGTTGCCACTGACCTCTTTAACGTTGACGGACATCTCTTCCATGGCGGCAGCGACCTGAGTACTGGCATCGTTTTGCAGTTGGGTGGCATGGGTAACCGCCTGACTGGTTTCCGACAATTCATCGGCATAGCCCATGACGCTGTTGGCGCTTTCAGAGAGTTGGCTTAACGAGGCGCGTATCTTCTCAGAGAAAACATTGAAGTTGGAACCCAGCGCGGATATTTCATCCCGACCTTGTGCCTCCAGTCGCTGAGTTAAATCCCCTTCTCCTTCCGCAATGTTCTCCATCAGTTTGGAGACGCGATGGGTGGGGATGAGAATACTGCGACCTGTGGCGTAGACAAATCCGCCGACGGCTGCGGTGATCAAAAACGCAATCAACAGACTGTTGCGTATCTGTTTGGCGAAGATGGCATCGACGTTATCAATGTAGATACCACTACCGACAATCCAGCCCCATGTTTCAAAACCTTTGACGTAGGAAATTTTATCCACAGGGTCATCGGCTCCAGATTTTGGCCACTTGTAGGGTACAAACCCCTCGCCGCTGGATTTTACGATTTCGACCATTTCACGGAATAGATAGACGCCATCGGGGTCTTTATTTTCTCTGAGTGATTTGCCGTTCAATGCCGGTTTGAAGGGATGCATGATCATATTAGGGTGGTAATCATTGATCCAAAAATAGTTGTCGTCTTCGTAGCGCAGTTGTCCAATGGCCGCGATCGCCAATTGTTGCGCTTGTGCCTCACTGAGCTCACCAGCAAGTTGTTGTTGGTGATATTGACCAATGATGCTGTAAGCACTCTCCACCAACGCTTTCACTTTTACCTGCTGCTGGCTATAAAGTGTGTTTTGTTGAGAGTAAAGATTGGCGCCGAGTAGAATGGCCATTCCTAGTACGACCCCAGAAATGATCATCACTAAGCGGCTTCGTATGGATATGTTGCGAAGAAACCTCATGGTGAAAGCCTATAGATTGCCCAAGGAAAATAGCGCTGCTATCTAAAAAGTATAGGCGTCTGGGGGGGCTGCCGTGGCTATCGGTCGTGAAAGTCGATGAACTTATAAAACCCTTTGAAACAAAGGGTTAATAGAGGGATGGGTTTTGCGGAAAGTGCTGGATATTAGGCTGAATGCTCTAACCAATAGCGACTGACGTCGAGCATACGGTTGGCATAACCCCATTCGTTATCAAACCAAATCAGTATTTTCACCAGTCTTTTACCTGCCACCCGAGTCTGACCCGCATCGACCACACCGGAGCGGGCGTCGTGGTTAAAGTCGCAGGAGGCGAGCAGTTCTTCGGTGTAGCCAAGTACGCCGTGGAACTGGCTGTCAGCGGCCTCTTGAAGTGTGCGGTTTATCGTATCGACATCAACGTCCTGTTGTACCACCAAGGTTAAATCAATGGCCGAGACATTGGCGGTGGGTACGCGCATGGCTTGTGCTTCAAAGCGCCCTGCCAACTCAGGTAGGAAGCGTTCTATACCGCGAGCGAGGCCTGTATCCACCGGAATCATCGAGTTCATAATGGAGCGGGTTTTCCGCAAATCCGTGTGGTGGTAGGCGTCGATCACCGGCTGATCGTTCATGGCGGAATGCAAGGTAGTGATGACACCACTTTCAACACCGTACTCACGCTGCAAGGTTTGTATCACTGGAATACTGCAGTTGGTGGTACAGGAGGCATTGGAAACAATGGTCTGTTGGCTGTTTAGGCGATTCTCATTGACCCCATAGACGATGGTGGCGTCTACATCCGATTGTCCGGGCTGGGAAAACAGCACCCGTTTCGCACCCTGATCGATGTGCTGTTGAGCCGTGGCGCGATCGCTGAAAGCCCCGGTGCACTCCAATACTAAATCGATGCCCAGTTGACCCCAAGGTAGCGCTTCGATGGACTGGTGATGAAGAATCTCTATGCACTGCTCGTTGATGAACAGTTGATCTTCTTTCACTCGGATATCGCCAGGAAAGCGCCCGTGGGTAGAATCGTATTTGGTCAAATGGGCAATGGTTTTACAGTCGGCCAGTTCATTGATGGCGACAACCTGTAATTGATCTTGCAGGTCAGCTTCATACAGAGCCCTGAGCACGCAGCGTCCAATTCGACCATAGCCATTGATGGCGATTCTAAAGGGCGATGGGGATTGGGGGGGGGATGCGTGTGTCACACAGGCCTCATGGCAAAAATTCAGGGTGTTCGAAGCGGGTCGTCGATAGCGACTTTTTAGGCGACTGCAAAGCCGCTATCGACGACCCGCTTCACGCCTACTCAACAGTGTAAGCGCCGTGGCCAACAGAGAGGCTGGTTCGAACTCAACCTCCCTCTGTTAGCCACTATTACTTCTGTCGGTGTTACCTTTCCGACGACTCAGTGGATAACTTAGTCGAGAACTTCTTCAACCGCGGCAACAACGTTGTCGACGGTGAAGCCAAAGTGCTCCATCAGTTCGCCACCCGGTGCGGATTCACCAAAGGTGTTCATGCCAACGACGCGTCCGTCGAGACCGACAAACTTGTACCAGTAGTCTTCATGGGCCGCTTCAACCGCAACGCGAGCACCGACTTCAATCGGCAGAACTTGCTGACGGTATTCAGCGTCTTGGGCACAGAACAACTCGGCGCAAGGCATGGACACTACACGGATTTTCTTGCCGCTGGCGCTGACTTTGTCTGCGGCTTTCATCGCCAGCTCCACTTCAGAACCGGTGGCGATGAGGATGGCATCTGGCTCGCCGTCACAGTCTTTTAAAATGTAGCCACCGCGAGCGACGTTGTTCAGCTGCTCTTCGTCACGAGCCATTGGCGCGAGGCCTTGGCGCGAGAAGATCAGTGATGTTGGACCATCGCGACGCTCAATGGCGCTTTTCCAAGAGACCGCAGATTCGACGGTGTCACAGGGGCGCCACACGTGCATATTGGGAATAATACGCAAGCTGGGAATCTGCTCGACCGGCTGGTGCGTCGGGCCATCTTCACCCAGACCAATGGAGTCGTGAGTGTAGACAAAAATGGCTTGCTGCTTCATCAGTGCCGCCATACGCACGGCGTTGCGGGCGTATTCCATAAACATCAGGAAGGTGGCGCCATAGGTGACGAAGCCGCCGTGCAGAGCAATACCATTCATGATGGCGCTCATGGCGAACTCGCGCACGCCGTAGTAGATGTAGTTACCACTGGCGTCTTTGGCTTCAACGCCTTTGCAGCCTTTCCACAGGGTCAGGTTAGAACCGGCCAGATCCGCGGAGCCGCCGAGCACTTCGGGCAGCAGTGGGCCAAAGGCATTCAGAGTATTTTGTGAGGCTTTACGGGAGGCGATTTTCTCGGCTTTGTCCTGACATTCACGGATGTAGGCATCGGCTTTTTCAGAGAAGTCGGCAGGCAAGTCGCCGCTGACAACACGGCGCTCGAATTCGGCGGCCAGTTCTGGGTGGGCGGCTTTATAGGCGTCAAAACGGCCCTGCCACTCGCTCTCTGCAGCGGTGCCGGCATCTTGGGCGTTCCAGCTGTCGGCGATGTCGGCAGGAATTTCAAACGGGCCGTGCTCCCAGTTCAGGGTCTTGCGAACCAAGGCAATCTCTTCGTCGCCCAGAGGTGCACCGTGGCACTCTTCTTTGCCTTGTTTGTTGGGTGAGCCAAAACCGATAACGGTTTTGCAGCAAATCAGGGTGGGTTTGTCGCTCTCAGCGCGGGCCGCTTCGATGGCGGCTTTGATGGCGGCACTGTCATGGCCGTCGACCGCAGGCACTACGTGCCAGCCGTAAGCTTCGAAACGCTTAGGGGTATCGTCGGTAAACCAGCCTTCCACTTCGCCATCAATGGAGATACCGTTGTCGTCGTAGAACGCAATCAATTTACCCAGTCCCAAGGTGCCGGCCAGAGAGCAAGCTTCGTGGGAGATACCTTCCATCAAACAGCCGTCGCCCATAAAGGTGTAGGTGTAGTGATCGACGATATTGTGGCTGTCGCGGTTAAATTGATCGGCAAGAATTTTTTCTGCCAACGCCATACCCACGGCATTGGTAATGCCTTGCCCCAGTGGCCCAGTGGTGGTTTCAACACCCGGCGCATAGCCGTACTCTGGATGGCCAGGAGTTTTGGAGTGCATTTGGCGGAAGTTCTTCAGCTCTTCGATCGGCAGATCGTAGCCGCTCAAGTGCAGCAACGAATAAATCAGCATGGAACCATGGCCATTGGACAAGACGAAACGGTCGCGATCGGCCCAGTTGGGGTTGCTCGGGTTGTGCTTGAGGTAGTCGTTCCACAGGACTTCGGCGATGTCCGCCATGCCCATTGGGGCTCCGGGGTGGCCACTGTTGGCTTGCTGGACGGCGTCCATACTAAGGGCGCGGATGGCGTTGGCTAATTCTGCACGAGATGGCATGGGCTCGGGGCTCCTGTTAATGCACGGTTGGCCTGCTCGCCAAGATTTGGCGGAGGTCGGTAAAAAAGGGCGCTATTTTCTCGCACCTAGGGTGGGCGGGTAAAGGGCGAATGGCTAAAAAGAATACAAAAAGTGCGTTATTGTTTGGCTAATTTAGACGAAACGGAGGATTAAACCCCATCTATACTCAATCTGTAGCCTGTGTTGAACAAAAAACCCTTACGGGCTTGGTGTCTACGCTCGAAATTTGGAGGTCTAGTCGTATCCATTCTCTCTGGTTGTTGCTGGCGATGTTAGTGTGGTCCGTAGATAGTGATGCGGCTCGAGGAGAGCCAGTATCCACGGTGGTGCAAATGCCGGAAAAATCCTCAGCTCTGGTCACTGACGGGTTAGAATCAGATTTACCCATATTGAAAATCTGCGGTTTTGATTGGGCTCCTTATAGCTACCACGAAGGATCTGCCACCGTAGGTGTTCTCATTGATTTGTTGAAGCGTGCAGAGCTGAATCACGAGCTACAGTTCAATTTTATGCCATTGCAGCGCTGTTTGGCCGCTGTGCGGCAGGGCTATCAAGACATGATCCTCTACAGCAGCACGCCACACGATCAGTTAGTCATGGTGGATACGGTAGTGCAGTACCATGTATCCGGCGTGATTGTCGGCAGCCAAAGCAAGCATCAATCGTTTGAAGGGTTAACGCAGTTTTCTGGGGAAACTCTGGGTGTCTTGCGCGGCAACCCTATTTTTCAGTCTCTTAAACACTACCAAGGCATTCAGTGGGAATTGCAAAACACCGGCAAGAGTATGTGGCAGATGCTCATGCGCGGGCGTTTGGATGCGGCAATTGGCGACTACCTATCGGTCACGCCGCTGGAGGTTTACCGGCAAGGCGATGTGCGGTTCTTGCAGCCGGCTCTCTATGTGGTGCCTATTCGCATGGCCGTCAATATCTCCAAAGCTCAGTTGGTGCCTGGCTTAAATCAACGCTTGGCGCAAATGCTCGAGAAGGGCACGGTCGATCACTTGTATCGACGCCACGGTGTTGAACCCTTTTCTAGGGTTCAGACGATGGTCGATGAATTTCACCAGCGTCAGCGGGAAAAGACGCAAAAAGCACGTGATATGGCGGAATCCCCGTAAATTCAATGTTCAGCTGTTAACTGTGCTAAGCGAATCGGCAGGTTTTGCCACGCCTTACCTTAAAGGCTGTACTTGCGACCAATCCTCAGTCTGACTCAGTGTCAGGAATTCTTCACCGAGTGCATGGCTTAGATCGGCCACCTGCTGCCAGAGTCTTACCCGCTCGGCGTCATTTTTCTGATAGGTGACAAAATCTTTGCGGTCTGGCGCCCGTCCGAGCTCCGTTTGTTGCCAAAACTCCTGCGACGGCGAGATCAATAGGGCATTGTCCAGCAGGTCGGGATCGGCTTTGCGCCACGGCAGGTATTTATCAAACCAACCGACTTTGCAGTGTGGGAAGAAATGCGGATAGAGAATTAATTCATCGGAATTCCAAAAATTCCCAGGCACTGGATGGTAGTCCAGCAGGCCTCCATCGCGATACATCCCCTCACCGGCCCCGGCAATGTCTTCCACTCCGTGCATATACACAGGAATTGATCCGGAGGCTGTCAGTGCCGGTTGCAAATTGTCGGCTGACAAAGCCACGGTTTCGGTGCAATAACCGTCTCTGGCTGTAAGATCAAAGGGCTGACGGGGATCGTGAAAGACAATGCGATCGAGTTTGTCGGCCAGGGCATTGCGGCCTTTGAGGTTTTTCACTGAGGCTTTGGCACAGCTGGCGGCCTGCTGTTTGATGTTTTTCGATGCCAAGCCTCCGTGACAGCGCACCGCGCCGCAGCTAAAACGCAAAAACGGATGATTCAGTATTTGTTCTATTTTGTTGTCGCCCACTACAGCCGCTTGCACGGTGACAAATTCTCGCGCGATCTCGTCTGCCCCCACGCCTTCCGGAAAGCTCTGATGGATATAGGCTTGGGACAGGGCATCCAGGCCAGCCGCAGCATCTTGGTGGCAGGCCGCGGCTAGTTTAAAGGCACCCACCGAGGTGCCAAATAATTTAATGGTCTGCGCTTGAGTCAGTCTTTCGGGGCTAAGCCACTGAGAAAAGATGGCGCGATCCAGTCCGTAGATGGCCAGCCATTTGGCGGCACCCGAGGCGCCAAAAATGCTACCAATATGATGTGGCTGCAAGCCCTCTCGTTGAATGTGTTTGAGCGCGCGAGCCCCAGCTTGTATGGACAGTAGTGACATGAGTGCGTGTCTGGCAAGAGTGGAGCTAGGCACTTTATCAAAGTGGGTTGTCTTCACCTATAACTGAAAACAGCAAATCACTGACGAAAATGCCTGTCGACCCTTGCCATGGGATGATGGCCGAGGTTTTACTCAGTAGATTCACGGCTCAGAGCGTCGAGTAAACCAGGAATGTTGGAGTAGTGATTACTGCGGATCATGGATTTCAATTGGCTTAAGGTCACGCCGAGGTGTTGTTGGTAATAGTAATCGAGCACGCCATTGTCCAGACGACGGCTAAGTTCCGCTGAAATTTGCTCTGCTAGGTCGGCGTTGTCTTGATGGGTGGACCAGTAGATGGGCTCTATGTGGATGGGCGGCAGCAGAAACTCGACGGCCTGGCTTTGTTCTGGGCTCAGCATCACCTGTGAATGATAGTCACCGAGCACGGCATCCACTCGTCGACTTACCAATAGCTGCCAGAGGTAGTCCAGCTGATTGGCAAATACCCACTCCACGCCGATATCTCGCTGGCGAATCATTATCGAGTTTCCTCTTAAACCGGCAATTCTTTGGCCCGTCAGTTGCTCTAACCCCGGATTATCATCGAGAGGGCTATCGCTATTGACCACCAATACGGGCATCTGATTTTGTACCGAAGGTTCGATGGCTCGCAGTTGGTTTCCCGGTCGGCTCATGGCCAACGGAGAGGTGTAGATGTTGAGTTGAATGCGGTTCTGCTGAGCCTCGGCGTAGCAGCGTTGCAGCGCCATAAAGTGAAAGCGTGGTTGGTAGCCCAAGGCTAAGCTGATGTCGTTGACGAGATCCACCATAACGCCTGAGGGCTTCTCGGCAATGCGATAGGAAAAAGGCATCCAAGGGGTAATGCAGACGTCGAGCGTGGGTCGTGAATTGATACTGCCGTCCGCACTGGGCGGGCTATCGGAGGTGATGTGCTCCTCCGAATCGGAACAGCCGCTGAGAATCGATACGGCAATCAGCACTCGCGCAATCTGGATGCTGATTGCGGTCATGAGGCGATCACCGATGAACCTGCAGTGGCTGTTGGGACTCATAAGGGGTTAAAACAACCGCGACCCGTCATTGTCATCTTGTTGAATGGTGAGCTCGTCGGCCGCGTTAGAGAGATACTCCGCATCGGTTTCCGAGGCCAGTTTGATCATCAGGCGCAGATCGTTGGGCGAATCGGCGTAAGACAGCGCGTCTTCATAGGTAATCTCACCCTTGTCATAGAGTTCGAAGAGGGCCTGATCGAAGGTCTGCATACCCACTTCAGTGGATTTTTTCATCAGTTCTTTGAGATCGGCGACTTCACCTTTGCGAATCATGTCAGACGCCAATGGCGTATTCAGTAACACCTCCAGACAGGCGCGGCGACCATTGCCGTCGGGCGTGGGAATTAGCTGCTGGGCGATAATGCCTTTCAAGTTGAGGGATAAATCCATCCACAGCTGATTGTGTCGGTCGGCCGGGAAAAAGTGAATGATACGATCCAGCGCTTGGTTGGCGTTGTTGGCGTGCAAGGTACACAGACACAGGTGACCGGTTTCAGCGAAGGCGATGGCGTGTTCCATGGTTTCGCGCGAACGAACCTCACCAATCAGAATCACATCGGGAGCCTGTCGCAGAGTATTCTTTAGCGCAATGCCAAAGGATTCGGTATCAATGCCCACCTCACGTTGGGTGATGATGCAGCCTTGGTGTTGGTGAATGAATTCAATCGGGTCCTCGATGGAAATGATATGGCCTTTTGAATTTCGATTGCGATGACCGATCATCGACGCCAGTGAGGTCGACTTACCGGTGCCGGTGGCACCGACAAAGATGATCAGACCACGTTTGGTCATGGCCAGTTCTTTAATAATTTCCGGCAGACCGAGATCGTCAATTTTGGGGATGTTGGTTTCAATACGACGCAGCACCATGCCGGCCAGATTGCGTTGATAAAAGGCGCTACAGCGGAAACGGCCGATGCCTCGCGCGCTGACCGCGAAATTCAGTTCTTTGCTATCTAAGAACTCCTGTCGCTGCTTTTCGTTCATCACCGAGAGCACGGTTTCTCGGGCTTTTTCCGGCGACAGCGGAGTGGTGGTGACAGGTACTACGCGGCCATGAAGTTTCATAGAGGGGGGCACGCCAGCGGTAATAAAGAGATCCGAGGCTCCCTTTTCAACCATGAGCGCGAGTAAGCGTTCAAAATCCATAATCTATTCCTTGCGAGGGCTCGCTGTCTGCCGCAGGGCAGTGTTTATTCTGTATTGGGGGTGCTGCAGCACCCGCCTGTTACGAGTTGCTAGCGGTTAAAAGTTCTCCGGCATTTTGGCTTTTTCGCGCGCAATCTCTCGGGTAATAATGCGTCGCGCCACCATATCGGTCAGACATTGATCCATAGTCTGCATGCCAATCGCACCGCCGGTTTGGATGGCGGAGTACATTTGCGCGACTTTATCTTCACGGATCAAGTTACGAATGGCTGCGGTTCCGCGCATGATTTCGTGGCCAGCGACTCGGCCACCGCCGTTTTTCTTCATCAGGGTCTGTGAAATAACCGCTTGTAAGGATTCTGACAGCATTGAGCGCACCATGGACTTTTCGTTGGCTGGGAAAACATCGACGATACGGTCAATGGTTTTTGCCGCCGAGGTGGTGTGCAAGGTGCCAAACACCAAGTGACCGGTTTCCGCCGCCGTTAGCGCCAGGCGAATGGTTTCCAAATCCCGCATCTCACCGACGAGGATAATATCTGGATCTTCCCGCAGCGCTGATCTCAGTGCTTCGGTAAAACCGTGGGTATCGCGATGAACTTCCCGCTGGTTCACCAGACATTTTTTGGATTCGTGCACGAATTCGATCGGATCCTCAATGGTGAGGATGTGCTCGTACTTGTTGTCGTTGATGTAATCCATCATCGCCGCCAAGGTGGTCGACTTACCGGAGCCGGTGGGGCCTGTTACCAGCACAAGCCCGCGCGGTACGGCACAGATATCGCGAAATACCTGACCCATGCCGAGTTCTTCCATGGTCAGTACCTTGGAGGGAATGGTCCGGAATACGGCGCCGGCGCCGCGGTTTTGGTTAAAGGCGTTTACACGGAAACGAGCGACACCAGGGACTTCGAAAGAAAAGTCCGTCTCGAGAAATTCTTCGAAATCTTTGCGTTGCTTGTCATTCATAATCTCGTAGATCAGACTATGCACCTGCTTGTGCTCCATGGCGGGCAGGTTGATACGGCGCACATCGCCGTCAACGCGGATCATGGGGGGTAGCCCCGCAGACAAATGCAAATCTGAAGCGCCCTGCTTGGCGCTGAAGGCCAAGAGTTCCGTAATATCCATACAACGACCCTTACGTATTGGTTGTTTTATTATGGCCAGTGTCGACTGGCAAAGTGTTAATGTACCAAGTATATGCCCAAGATTCATGACCACCTAATACAAGTGCAAAAACGCCTAGCTGAGGCTTCGCGTCAATCTCTGCGCGCACCAAATAGCACCCAGTTGTTGGCTGTCAGTAAAACCAAACCCGCCGCAGACGTGCGCGAGGCCTATGTGGCCGGTCAGCGTCAGTTCGGTGAAAACTACTTGCAAGAGGCCCTAGAAAAGCAGCAACAATTGCTGGATCTGGATATAGAGTGGCACTTTATCGGCCCCATTCAGTCCAATAAAACTCGCCTCATTGCTGAAAACTTTGACTGGGTTCACAGTGTTGATCGCCTCAAAATTGCCCAGCGACTCAACGACCAGCGGCCGTCAGGGATGGCCCCTATTAATATTTGTCTGCAGGTCAATTTGGATCGAGAAGCATCCAAAGCGGGCGTTTCTCTAGCCGAAGTGCCGGCACTGGTTGAAAGTGTCAGTGGCCTCCCCCATATCTGTGTGCGAGGGTTGATGGCCATTCCCGCACCGCGAGACAAGCGCGCCGAGCAGCAACAGGCACTACAGCCGTTGGCCGATGTCTTGTCTCATCTGCAGCCTCAGTACCCTCAGCTCGATACTTTATCGATGGGGATGTCGAAAGATCTAGAAGCGGCGATTGCCGCCGGCTCGACGATGGTCAGAGTGGGAACCGATATTTTTGGGGCGCGATCATAGAGTGGTCGCGCCTGTTGATTAATGATTAGGAAATACATGTGACTCAGGCAAAAATTACCTTTATTGGAGCTGGCAACATGGCCAGCAGCATTGTGGGCGGCCTCGTGAAAAAGGGATTTGCGGCCGATTCCATCACGGCTACAGACCCCTACCAGCCGAGCTTGGACAAGCTGCAGCAAGAGTTTGGCGTGGCCATCAGTGGGGATAATGGTGCCGCGGCGAAGTCTGCCGACGTGATTGTGTTGGCCATCAAGCCCCAAGTGATGGAGCAGGTGTGTCGCGATCTGTCTCCGTATTTAGCACATAAGCCGATGATCGTTTCCATCGCCGCGGGTATTGATATCGACAGCCTCGACGCTTGGCTGAGTAATGATCTGGCCATCGTGCGCTGTATGCCTAACACCCCATCGCTGGTACAAACGGGTGCCAGTGGCCTCTACGCTAATGATGTCACCAGCGATGAGCAAAAACAGCTGGCACATCAAATTTTGGAAGCCGTAGGCATTGTCCAGTGGCTGCAGTCGGAAGCGCTCATTGATCCCGTGACTGCCGTATCGGGCAGTGGCCCAGCGTATTTTTTCCTGTTTATGGAAGCTATGATTGATGCGGGCATTGCGCAAGGGTTGAGCCGCGAAAACGCCACTGAACTGACGCTGCAAACGGCGCTTGGAGCGGCTAAGTTAGCTCAGGGGAGCGATGTCGATGTGGCGGAACTGCGCCGCCGCGTAACATCGCCCAATGGCACCACCGAACAGGCGGTGTTGTCGTTTGAGCAGCAAGGCCTACGCGAGACGGTCGCCAACGCCATGAAAGCCTGCGCCGATCGCTCGGTTGAGATGGCCAAAGAGTTGGGCGCGAGCTAGGGGCATACCCGTTGCACGATTGGTATGAGTAGGCAGGCAAGACCGGATTGAACTCAGAGTTTACTAGCGAAAATTTAGGAGAAAAGCATGGGGCCGTTGCAGGAAATAGGACTTTTGGTGTTGCAAACACTGGGATCGCTGTATCTGTTGATCGTAATGTTGCGGGTGTTGTTACAGGTGGCGCGAGCCGATTTCTACAATCCACTGTCGCAATTCATTGTTAAGGCCACCAATCCAGTGGTAATCCCTGTGCGCAGGGCAGTACCCGGTGTAATGGGCGTCGATTTGGCGTCGATTTTAATCGCCATAGCACTTCTCTTTGGTTTGATCGAGTTAGGTGCGCTGCTGTTGCAGGGGCAAATAGTGAATCCTCTATTTGCGCTCTTCTGGTCACTGATTGGTTGTGTCGGTCTGGTAGCCAATATCTATTTTTACGGTCTAATTATCATGATAATTGCCAGCTGGATTGCCCCTCAAAGCAACAATCCGGCGCTAATGCTGGTGCATCAGTTGATTGAGCCGGCGATTGGCCCCTTTAGAAAGCTAATGCCGGACATGGGCGGTATTGATATCAGCCCGCTGTTTGCTCTGCTCAGTTTGCAGGTGGTGTTTATTCTTATTGCCTACGCGGCCAACTATTTCCAAATGGCGGCTTTTGCCCGTCGTCTGGTGTTGGGTATCTGACATTTCTTGTACAGAGTCGGTCTATAGCGACTGGCTCTATACCGCTGTCAGCTCTGTGAAGACTGAGTCTCAAGATTTCCGCCCCCCTCTGCCCCCCTCTTCCCTCGCGACGGTAATTCGGTTTTAATGACCGTCGACCAAAATTTGACAATAACGAGTTTGCTCATCAGCGGATTGATTCCCTGAATCAAAAAACACGGCTGAAGAAGGTAGAAAGCAGACAGTGAACACAAGGTTTGAAAAGGGATGGACGTAAAATCGTTTTATCGCCAAATGGCGGATTACGCCCGCTGGAAAGAGTCGCTGAGTGTGCAGCTGCGCCAGTGCCAGCAGTGGTTTGATCAATACCAGTCGCAGAGTAAAGCCGCCAGCCACTGTCTGCAGCAAGCGCTGTCTCTGCTAGACAATGATCATTTCACCGTTGCTTGTGTGGGGGAATTCTCTCGCGGCAAGACCGAGTTGATTAACGCCTTGCTCTTCACTGAATACGGTAAGCGGCTGTTGCCCTCCAAGCCTGGACGCACCACCATGTGCCCAACGGAGATCTTCTACGATCCCGACAACCAACCCGGTTGCGTGCGTCTGCTGCCGATTGAAACTCGTCGCACCACCACTAGCCTGAATAATTTCAAGCGCATACCCAAGAACTGGGTGTCGATTAATTTCGATATTAAAGACCCGCTCTCCATTGATCGGGCCATGAATCATATTTCCGAGGTCAAGCGTGTCTCGGCCGCCGATGCCAAAGCCATGGGCTTTGATCCGCAACAGCTGACGACCAGTGAAGACGGTCGCATCGAAGTGCCCGCTTGGCGACACGCGTTGGTTAATCTCAAACACCCGATATTGGAGCGCGGCCTGCGCATCCTAGATACCCCCGGTTTGAATGCCTTGGGCAATGAACCCGAATTGACGTTGAGTACTCTGCAACAGGCCGACGCCGTGGTGTTCCTACTGGCCGCAGATGCTGGCTTGAGTTACACCGATGTGAGTATTTGGCAGGATCACTTGAAGGATTTGCGCAGTAATCGCTCCTCTCAAGGCAATACCATTGCTCTGCTCAATAAAGTCGATACCTTGTGGGATGATCTTACCGATAGCGCTGAAATCGAGGCCAATATTCACGCGGTGCGAGAATCGACTGCGCGGCTGTTGGCTCAGCCCATGGAGCATGTGGTGGCCATCTCCGCCAAGCAGGGGCTGTTGGCACGTGCCGCTCACGATACTCAGCTATTGCGACGCAGTAATTTACCCGAATTGGAATCGCTATTGGCGCAGCAACTGGTTCAAAATCAGCAGTGTTTAACCAGTCAGCGTATTATTGCCGATGCTATCAACATCATGCAGAGCACACGCAAAAAGCTCAAAGAACAGATGTATCAAGCGGATACTGAGCTGGAGAGCTTGCAACAACAGCTGGACAAGCCCGAGGCGTTTCAAGCAGTGGTCAAAAAACTGCGTGACGAAATCCGACAGCGTCATCAGCGCTATCATCGTCAATCCTTGGACTTACGTTCGTCTCAACGTCTAATCGATGCCCATGCCAATCAACTGCAAACCCCTCTGGCTGCGGTGCAGTTAGAAGGGTTGATTAGTACGACTCACCAACAGATGGTAAAAAGCTGGTCCTTTATCGGTTTGGGCAAAGCCATTGAGGCGTTCTTTTTGCAATTGCGGACTCGCTTTGATCGTATTGATGATGAGGTCAAAGCTGCCAATGCCACCTTGATGGATATCTATCAACGCGCTCGCCATCACGATTGCTCTCAAGTGGATGCCAATAATCACTGTTTGCAGATTCGCAGTCATCGCCAGCGCTTGGAGCAGTTGGAGCGTCAGGCGCAGCAGTTTAGGCGCTCCATGGGCAACATTTTCAACCTCAAGCAGCGAGTGATTGGTCGTTTCATCAATTCGCTGGTACAGGAAGTGCGTTTACTCAATGGTCGTTTGCAAGAAGATTTGAGCGCTTGGGCGAAAGAGGCGCTGGCGCCCATGAGCCACCAAACCCATTACCAAAAAGCACTGCTAGAGAAGCAGATGCTGCGCATCACCAATCTCAACCAACAACAGGACAGTCGTCAAAACCGCTTACAAGAATTGCGCGGGGACATTGCCGAGCAAGAGGCGGCGCTGTTTGCACTGGATCAGATTCTGGGGTCGGTACAGATAGGTGCGCCGGCGCTGCGGCACATGGAATATCAGTCGGAACCTAGCTTTGCTCAGTTTGAGGATACGGTAGAGATACAAAGTCCCGTTTGAATCAGTGCGTCATCAAGCGTGAACGATTTAGGGTTTGTGCCTGAATCGTCGGTGGCGCTTGCAGGAGCCGGATTGCATCCTTAGACTGGCGCTTTTTGGGGATGATTCGACTCAGATGATCTATCGAGTCAGCCCAGTCTTATAATCACAGAATCCACTATGCCCAAAACCTTTGCTCAAGACTCGGTCGGACTGGTTAGCCCGCAAACTCTACACTTCGATCAGCCGCTGGAGCTGGCTTCGGGTCGGTGTCTCGACAGCTATGATTTGGTCATAGAAACCTATGGCCAGCTCAACAGCGATGCTTCCAATGCCGTACTGATTTGCCACGCTCTATCTGGCCATCATCACGCTGCGGGTTATCACAGTGAAGACGATCGTAAACCCGGTTGGTGGGATGCTTACATTGGTCCGGGTAAACCGATCGATACCAATCGGTTTTTTGTGGTGTCGCTGAACAATCTCGGCGGTTGTCACGGCTCTACCGGGCCTGTGTCTATTAATCCCGCCACGGGAAAACCTTGGGGTAAAGACTTTCCCAAACTGCGAGTGCGCGATTGGGTTAACTCCCAAGCGCGACTGGCCGATCGTTTGGGCATTGAGCAATGGGCGGCGGTCATCGGCGGCAGCTTGGGTGGTATGCAGGCCATGCGTTGGGCGCTGGAATACCCAAATCGTCTGCGCCATTGTGTGGTCATTGCCTCAGCGATGAAGCTCACCGCTCAAAATATTGCTTTCAATGAAACCGCGCGACAGGCCATTTGCGCGGATCCAGATTTCCGCGATGGCGACTATCTGGCCGCTGAGGCCTATCCCAAAGATGGTCTGTCCATCGCGCGTATGATTGGTCACATTACCTACTTGTCCGATGACGGCATGGGGCAAAAATTTGGTCGCGATATTCGCTCGGGCAGTTTTGAGCGCGGTACCGATGAGCCGGTAGAGTTTCAAATTGAAAGCTATTTGCGCTATCAGGGCAGTGCCTTTTCCGGCAGCTTTGATGCCAATACCTATATCCTCATGACCAAAGCGCTGGACTACTTTGATTTGGCTCGAGAGTACGACAATGATCCGGTCAAGGCTTTCAGCGGTGCTCAATGCAAGTTCTTGGTGGTGTCTTTCACCACCGATTGGCGTTTTGCTCCGGAGCGTTCACGGGAAATCGTCGAAGCTCTAATTGGTGCTGATAAAGCGGTGAGTTATGCCGAAGTGGAATCGGAATATGGCCACGATGCCTTTTTGATTCCGATTGATCGCTACTACCAATTATTCACTCAATACATGAACGGTGTGAGCGCAGATCTATGACACAGGCACCTGTACAAAATTCATTAATGGCCACAGAGTTGCGCACGGATCTGGATATTATTCAGGCGTGGATTAAGCCCGATAGCCGTGTGTTAGATCTCGGTTGTGGCGACGGCAGCCTGCTGCAAAATTTACGCGACAATAAGCAGGTCAATGGTTACGGTCTGGAGATTGATCCACAGCAGATCACGACCTGTATCGGCAAAGGGTTGAATGTTATTGATCAGAACCTAGATCAAGGTCTGCACAATTTTGGCGACCACAGTTTTGATAGTGTGGTGATGACTCAGGCATTGCAGACCATGCACGCGCCGGATCAGGTGTTGCTGGAAATGCTGCGAGTGGGGAAAGAGTGCATCGTGACCTTTCCCAACTTTGGCCATTGGAAAGCACGTTGGCATTTGGTCGTGAATGGTCGTATGCCAGTGTCGGATCTTCTGCCCTACCAATGGTACGACACGCCTAATATTCATTTCTGTACTTTCAAAGATTTTGAATATCTCTGTCGTGAGCTGGATATTCATATTATCCGACGCCAAGTGGTTGCCGAAACACCGGTCGGTCGTCTGTTGAAAGATGTTCGTCCCAACCTGTTTGGTGATACCGCCATTTATCATCTGCGCAAGCGCGCGTAAGCTCGACACATTGACAGAGACTTTCTCTTTGCCCGAATCAGCGAACCATTTTCGTTGTCGGGCTTCTAACTATTGATGGGCCAACCAGCTAAAATACGTTAGCTGTATTGAAGTTTCTTTTGCATAAATAGCAATTGAAATTATAGGCAGCGGCCTTACAACTATGGCTTTTAACGACTCATACCGCTTAAGGTTGATACAACTTAAGACCCACACAATTTAAGATCTAGACAAAGCGCAAAGGGTGTCACTATGAATGGATCAATGTTTCGTCAGATATCACAACTTCTGCTGTTGGTTTGCATGACCTCTCCTCTGGCTGCTTGGGCAGCGGGTGAGCCTTTCACCAAGTTTGGTGACTACACGGTTGTCCACACGGTATTTACCAGTGATTTTATACCGCCTAAAGTTGCCAAGGCCTACAACCTAGTGCGCGCTAAAGATCGTGCGTTGGTCAATGTATCCATTGTGAAAAACAATGCCGGTGATGATATGCGCGGACTCGCCGCAGAAGTGTCGGGCACGGTTGTCAATTTAATGCAGCAGCAAAAAACGCTCGAGTTCATCGAGATTAATGAATCAGATGCGGTCTATTACTTGGCGCCCCTGCGCATTCATCACGAAGAAGTGCTGCACTTTAATCTAACGTTGGAACACGACGGCAAGCAATACGACGTGAAATTCACCAAAAAGCTCTATATTGACTAATTACAGCTTGAGGGGTGATGCCACCCTGCAGGCTGCGCTAGATGAATCTTGATCGCCTGCTCGTAAACCGAGTCGGCACAAACGAGTAATGATAATCCTATGGCACACTCTCCTCAGCAGCGCATCGTATTGGCCAGCGGCAACGCTGGAAAGCTAAACGAATTTCGTCAGCTTTTGTCTGGCGTTGGTTTTGAGGTGGTGCCGCAATCGGAATTCGATGTCACCGACGCTGAAGAGACCGGTCTGAGTTTTGTCGAAAATGCCATTATCAAGGCTCGTCACGCCTGTCAGCTGACGGGCTTGCCCGCTATCGCTGACGACTCAGGGTTGGAGGTCGATGCGCTTCTGGGACAGCCGGGCATCTATTCATCTCGTTTTGCTGGTGTCGATGGCGACGGTAAAGATGCGGCCAATAATCAAAAGTTGCTCAACAGTCTCGAAGGCCTCTCCCAACAAGAGCGCAGTGCGCGCTTTCAGTGTGTGTTGGTGTATATGCGTCACGCCGACGATCCCACGCCGGTGATCTGTCAGGGTAGCTGGGAAGGCTTGATCTTGCATCAACCCGAGGGTGACGGGGGCTTTGGCTATGACCCACTGTTCTTTGTCCCCGAAAAGGGCTGCGCTGCGGCTTTGCTAGAAAAAGCAGAAAAGAATGCCATCAGTCACCGCGGCCAAGCGCTGCAACTCCTCCTGCAGCAATTGCAGTCTGGCGACAGCTGATGTCGATTTATAGTTGCCCTCTCTGGCGTTATCTGGCGGTTAATCCATGAGCTCATTGCAGTTGCCGCCGCTATCACTCTATCTTCATATTCCTTGGTGTGTTCGTAAGTGTCCCTATTGTGACTTTAATTCCCACAAGGCCAGCCCTGAACTGCCTGAGAACAACTATGTTGAAGCGGTCATCGCGGATTTGTTAGAGAGTTTGGATCTTCTGCAAGGGCGCCGACTCGAGAGTATATTTATCGGTGGTGGCACGCCTAGCTTGTTTCGTCCTAAGGCCATTGATCAACTACTGACGGCCGCAGAAAAACACATTGGTTTCAGCGACAATATAGAAATCACCATGGAGGCCAACCCAGGCACCTTCGAGCAGGATAAGTTCGTCGGTTTTCGTCAAGCGGGTGTGAATCGTTTATCGATTGGAATTCAGAGTTTTTCCGATTTGCATTTGCAGCAATTGGGGCGGATTCACGGTGGCGATGAGGCTCGCAAAGCAGTGGCGATGGCGCGCACGGCGGGTTTCGACAATCTCAACCTGGATTTAATGCATGGTCTACCCCAGCAAACGCCTATCGATGCCGAACAAGACTTGAAAATAGCCGTTGAGCTAGGGTCGGAGCATTTGTCGTGGTATCAGTTAACCATCGAGCCCAATACTGAGTTCTACAGCCGCCCACCGACATTACCGGTGGATGATCTGTTGGCCGATATTCAAGATCGAGGTGAGGCCCTGTTGTCCGATGCGGGCTTTCAGCAATACGAGGTCTCTGCCTATGCCCGAAAGGGACTGCGCGCTCGCCACAACCTCAACTATTGGCAGTACGGCGACTACCTCGGGCTGGGTGCCGGTGCGCACGGCAAGATCACTCAGCCCGAAAAGGGCCAGATCGTGCGCTTGAATAAGACTCGTTTGCCCGAACATTATATGGACACAGAGCGCAGTTTCACTGCGGCAGAGCGCGTTGTAGAGGCTGACGATCGCGGTTTGGAGTTTATGATGAATGCCCTGCGGTTAGTGGACGGGGTGACACGTGAGACCTTCGAGCAGCGCTCTGGCTTATTGTGGCCTGATGTGGCGGCAACAGTCGCTGAGCTGCAAGCGCGCAAGCTGTTGACATCAAAAGACGGCGTCATCGCCACGACTCGACTGGGGCAGCGCTACCTCAATGAGGTTCTAGCCGCTTTTATGTAGACCGCTATCGCGGATTTCTTTGCTGGTTAATCATAAAGAGCACTTGAACGGAGCTTGATAAAACACTAGGTTATTAGCAGGCAAACCCCCAAGCCGGCTGCTACACTCTTCTATACGGCTCAAACTGGGGTCGACTGTTGGATTGATCTGGCATTGCAGGAAGTTTATCAGGGTTGCTTGGCCGTGCGGGCTAACCTGAATACGCCTTCGCAGCTGCCGATAACGCAGCACGCTCGAATGACTGGCTCGAGGTTTTAGCAAAAAGGAAATGGCAAGACTGCCCTATTCATGTTCAATCTAAAAGACTACCGTCGCCGCAATCCCATTGCGACAAAGCTGATGGCGCTGATCCTGCTGACGAGCTCGATGTTCGCGCTGGTGGCGATATTGCTGCAGCTGTATTCCAGTTTTAATGACGATATTTCTGAAATGGAAAAGCGCTTGGACCAAGTGCGTATTTCTACCCTTCCCAGTATCACCAAAAGCCTATGGGGTTTCGATGAAGAGCAGCTCAACGTGCAGATTCGCAGCGTGCTCGAAGTGCGCGATGTGGTGCAAGTCACCGTAGTATGGCGGGATTGGAATAACCAAGAACAGGCGATGATGGCCAGCTCGCTGGATATGGAGCTGGGTATCGATCAGGTCGATAAGGCCACTCAGCAAGTGCTGATCAAAGAATACCCGCTGGTGTATTCCGCTGAAAATGCCCCGGATCAAACCTTGGGCAAGCTGATTGTTACCGCCAGCTTGGAAAGCGTCTATCAGAAACTCTATCAACGAGCTTGGTTTATCGGCACCTTACAGGGCACTAAAACGTTACTCGTCTCGCTGTTTATTCTGTGGTTGGTGCGAACGTTACTCACTCGCCACATGGATACCATAGCCGCTTACGCCCGTCAGCTGAATCTGGAAAAGCTCGGTATTGGACTGCGTCTCAACCGTCGCAAACCTCTTGATCGCCAACCGGACGAGCTCGACAATGTGGTCTCTGCGATCAACCAAATGCGCGAATCGCTGCTCGACGATATTGAGAAGCGCCGCAAGATGGAAGAGGCGCTACTGGTAGAGAAAGAAGAAAAAATGGCCAGTCGCCGAGAGAAGGCGGTCGCTGAAGATGCCAACAAAGCCAAGAGCCAATTCTTGGCCACTATGAGCCATGAAATTCGCACCCCTATGAATGGCGTCATTGGCATGGTCGAGCTGTTGCGAGACACGCCACTTAACGACAACCAACAACATTATTTGGATGTCATTCATCGCTCCGGTGAAACACTGCTGACCATCATTAACGACATTCTCGATTACTCGAAAATCGAAGCGGGTAAGATGGAGTTGGAGTCTGTCTCCTTCAATCTCGAAGAGTTGATTGAAGATTGCGTGCAGTTGTTTGGTGCCACCGCCAATAAGCGACGCATTGAGTTAGTGGGCAGCGTAACACCGACCACGCCCATTCACGTCTTTGGTGATCCCACTCGATTGCGTCAGGTGTTGATTAATTTAATCGGCAACGCCTTCAAATTTACCACCGACGGCTGCATAAGTATTAAAGCGCAGAGAATGCCGGAATCGGATTTAGATCGCCCGATGGTGCGTTTCTCAGTAACCGATACCGGTATTGGGATTTCTCAAGACGCGCAAAATAAACTTTTCCAATCGTTCAGCCAAGCCGACTCTTCAACAACGCGTAAATACGGCGGAACGGGTCTAGGCTTGGCCATTTGTAAGCGCTTGGCCGAACTCATGGGCGGTGGTATTGGTGTCGATAGCGTTCTATCGGAAGGCTCAACCTTTTGGTTTACCGCCTGCTTTGAATTGGCCGACGTGCCAAAAGCGGTCAGTCGTATTGTGCCTTCATTGGCCGGTAAGAGTTTGTTAATTGTCGAAGATAATGAACAGTTGTGCGAAACCTTGTCTTACCATGGTCAAAGTTGGGGCATGGAAGTGGCGGTGGCGCGAACTGCTGCCGATTGTCTGAAGTGTATCTCTGCCAGACGTGAAGCCGGTGGTGAAGATTTTAACTTTATCTCGTTGGATTATTATCTGAAAAGTGACAACGGTCTTAATCTCGCTGGAGATATTTATCAAAAATTTGATGATTACAGTAGTAAGTTGTTTCTATTAACGGCTTCTGATGATCAGTTCAGTAACGATATTTTGGCTGAAAAGAAAGTTGAAAAAGTGCTGCGAAAACCGCTATCACCGAAAAAACTACGCGGCGAACTAGCCAAATTAATGGGGGTCAATGCGCCTCACTTGGCTCAAGATGAATCAGTTGCCAATGCTCAAGTTAACTTTTCTAATCTGCGCGTGATGGTCGCTGAAGACAATGCGGTAAACCGCATGGTGATTAAGGGCTTATTGGGTAAACTGCAAATCGAACCGGTACTGATGGAGAACGGCAAGCTGGCTTGGGAAGAGTGTATTCACGCAGAAAAGCCCTACGATATGATTCTTATGGATTGCGAGATGCCCGAGATGGATGGCTTCGAAGCGACCCGTCGAATTCGCCAGTATGAAAAAGAAAACGGTGTGGCGGCGACGCCGATTGTTGCCTTGACTGCACACGCTATGGAGGAGCATCGCGAGGCGGTGTACGCCTGCGGTATGAATCATTTTCTCTGTAAGCCCATCACTTTGGTTGAGCTCAAAACAGCCTTTGAGAAACTGGGCTTGTCTAAATCCGCCGAACAAGCGGTTTCATAATGCATAAATTGATTCAGCAGATAACACTGTTTTGAATTAAAAAAACCGCAAGACTCTGAGCCTTGCGGTTTTTTTATAGTGCAGTTTTCGCTGCCGACTTAACAGCAACCGCTAGACTCTTCGCCGCCTTGATGATTTCCACCTTTGGTCTCACTAGGCGCACGCAGAGTGCCGGCGGGTTTGCAAAAGCAGCCATTGTCGGTGGGCTGTGCCGGTTGCATGCCGATAAAGTGTTCCTCATAGATACCTTGAGTGAGTAACTCAAACGTTCTCTTAGAGACTGCGGTGCGATCACCACGGCTAAAGCGATTGCCTAAATCATCTTCAACGCTGGCGAAAGGGCCGCGATAAAGCACCGCCTGGCCGGCATCGATCAAACCACTGCTGGCAGGTTTGGTGGCGACCAATGTGACTGAGCGAAACTCTATGCCCTCCACCACTTGCCAAGGCTCCGCTTCCCACTTGTCGTAGCTAACCCCGACAAACCCGGCATCCAAAAAAGCTTGCACGAATTCTTTCTCCTGAAAGGCGCCAGAGATACAGCCACTCCATAATTCAGCGTCTTGCTGCAGATGATCGGGGACTGTTTCATCGCAGACGATATCCGAAATGGCGACACGCCCGCCGGGTTTCAGTACTCGAAAAACCTCTTGCAGCATTTGCGCGCGATCGCTTTGCGCGACTAGATTCAACACGCAGTTAGAAACGACTAAGCTGACACTGTCATCGGTGATCAAAGGCGTGTTGGCCTTTTGCTGAGCTTTCCATTGGTCTAATCGTTGCAAGCTCTGTAGGTCATCGACGGGGTTGTCTTTCAGAAACTGCTCCATGGCTTCAACATCAAGAGAGAGATCTTGAATGTAACCCTTCTTGAAGTCGACTCGATCGCTGCCGAGCTTGCTAGCCATTTCACCCTGGTAGCTTCGAGCCAGCTCTAGCATCTCGTCGGTCATATCAACACCGATAACCGCCCCTTTATCCCCCACAATCTGTGCGGCCATATAGCAGATTTTGCCACCGCCACTGCCTAGATCGAGCACTACGTCACCGGCTTCTACATAGCGGCTGGGGTCACCACAGCCGTAATCACGCTCGATGATCTCTTGGGGCAGGATCTTTAGCAGTGAAGCGTCGTAATCGACAGGGCAGCAAAGTGCTTCTTGCCTTTCTTGAGCGCCTTCGGCGTAACGTTCACTGACAAGGGTTTCGACGGTCATGGGGTATTCCTTTGTAAGTTCCAGTGATAGGGCTGGATGTCGGGATGAGTGGTTGTGGATTTTATATCAAGCTCGCGCTGGTTGAGAGACTTTTTCCACTCGAGCCAGAGGTCTTTGTGCTCTGCGCCCGCGAGGCCCTACTTGATTGGCAGGCTTACCCAGCCATCTAGAGTGTTGTTCCAAACTCGTGTGAAGGCGCGAAGCTCGAGCTTCTGCTGTCTCAGCCGCTGTTGATCCGCCGGCCCTGACTGGCTTTATCAGCTTGCTGGGTAGTCTGAAACAGCGGCCAATTGTGCTTGTTGTTAGAGCCAATAACGATTGCATGCTAGACAATCTGTTATGTCACAGCCCAGACCTGTGGGTAAGTATCTGTGGATATTTGGCCGGCCTTAGAGGATTGTTCGCTTATTTGGTTCCTCTTCTTTGCGATTTTTGATGGATTTGGCGGTTTATACGGACATAATATGGTTTGCGGCCCTAATGGCTCTTGAGTGTTGTCGCTGCAGTTATTATCATCGCTTGTCTTTCAAGGTGAAGTCGCCATTTTGTGGCCTCACCAACCGTCTCACTCCAGGAGAAACATTATGAGTAACAGCATCGTTCACGTAACGGATGCCAGCTTCGAGGCCGAAGTCCTCAATGCTGAAGGCCCTGTGTTGGTCGATTATTGGGCAGAATGGTGTGGCCCATGCAAGATGATCGCACCGGTGCTGGACGAATTGTCCGGAGAATATGACGGCAAAATCAAAATTTGCAAAATGGACGTCGATGCCAATCAAGAAACGCCGAGCAAGTTCAATATTCGCGGTATTCCAACCTTGATCATCTTCAAGGGCGGCAACGCCGAAGCGACCAAAGTGGGCGCTTTGTCCAAGGCGCAGTTGGTTGAGTTTATCGACAGTAGCCTCTAGGTTTCTGTCACAACTCCCTTGTCAGCCCGCGATTGGCAAGGGAATTGAAGATTTTTAGGTTTAATTTGTTTTAATTTTGCACAGCTGGTTTTTTGTCGCTATACTTCCTGCAATCAACTTGGCCGTCTGGTCAGTCATCCTGTAATAAAATCGTTTCAAACAGTTATTAGATCGTTGGATCTGTCTGCGCATAGAGTCGCGCGACAGCCGATCAGCCCGATGCGATTTTTAGTTGATCAATCCGAGATAAGATTCCATCTTAAACTTTGATCAAAAAATGTTCAGGTGTCTGCCGTTTGCAGTAAGCAGCCTCTACCAGCAGCCAAGCATATAGCCAATAAAAGTATTCATCGAAATAATATTACTCCAGAATTCTTTTACGACTTTCATTGATGTCGAGCGATTCAAAACTCACCATTAGCAGGATTGTTTTGACCAAGTTTGAGCCTCTGAAAGTGTGAAATACATCCGTGGAATAAGGTATTACTCATCCGTTTCCTCTAACACATCATCACTGGCGTCCCCTGTCATTCTTGACCGGCGCGCTCTTTCATTATTTAAACCTGACGCAAACTGTCTAGATACGCACCTATGAATCTAACTGATCTGAAAACAAAGCCAATCGAAGAGTTAATCGCCATCGCCAAAGAAATGGGCATGGAGAACCTGGCTCGCTCCCGCAAGCAAGACATCATTTTCAACATCCTTAAGCGTCACGCCAAAAGTGGTGAAGACATCTACGGCGATGGTGTGTTGGAAATTCTCCAGGATGGATTTGGCTTTTTGCGTTCATCTGACAGTTCCTATTTGGCCGGACCCGATGACATCTACGTGTCGCCCAGCCAGATCAGACGTTTTAACCTGCGAACCGGTGACACCATTTCGGGCAAAATACGTCCACCTAAAGACGGTGAGCGTTACTTTGCGATGTTGAAGGTCAATCAAATTAACTTTGATAAACCTGAGAACTCGAAAAACAAAATTCTGTTTGAAAACCTGACCCCACTGTTCCCCAACGATCGCTTGGTGCTTGAAGCGGGCAATGGTTCGACTGAGGATCTCACCGGTCGTATTATCGATTTGATTGCGCCTATCGGTAAAGGTCAGCGTGGCTTGATTGTGGCGCCGCCAAAGGCGGGTAAAACCATCATGATGCAGAACATCGCACAGGCCATTACTCGCAATAACCCTGAGTGCCATTTGATTGTTTTGCTGATCGATGAGCGCCCAGAGGAAGTGACTGAGATGCAGCGCTCTGTGCGGGGTGAAGTTGTCGCCTCGACCTTTGATGAGCCACCGGCTCGTCACGTACAAGTTGCCGAGATGGTGATTGAGAAAGCCAAGCGCCTAGTTGAGCACAAAAAAGACGTTATTATCTTGCTCGATTCAATTACTCGATTGGCCCGCGCCTACAACACGATCGTACCTTCCTCAGGTAAGGTATTAACCGGTGGTGTTGATGCCCACGCGCTGGAGCGTCCAAAACGTTTCTTTGGTGCTGCCCGAAACATCGAAGAGGGCGGTAGCCTGTCGATTGTAGCCACGGCACTGGTTGATACCGGCTCTAAGATGGACGAAGTCATTTTCGAGGAATTTAAAGGTACCGGTAACCAAGAATTGCACCTAGATCGTAAAGTCGCTGAGAAGCGTATTTACCCTGCTATCAATGTGCGTAAATCGGGTACCCGTCGTGAAGATTTGCTGATGCGTGAAGACGAACTGCAGAGAGTTTGGATTTTGCGTAAACTACTGCACGATATGGAAGATACCAGCGCGACAGAATTTCTCGTAGACCGCTTGAAAGATCATATCTCCAACGAAGAATTTTTCTTGTCGATGAAACGTAAGTAACTTATTAAAGCGTTATTAAAAAGGCCAAACAGTGTTTGGCCTTTTTTGTGGGCGAGGGTTTTTGAGGCGGCGACGGAAAGCACCGACCATTGAGCTGTTTAAGACGGGTCTCGCTCAAGCATGCCGATGGCTCTTTTGATGGCCTTTAAGCGTCGAAGACGTCGATCTTTAGTGTCATCGTCTTCGATACCCTCTAGTTCTTTTTTCATCTCTTCATAACTCTTGCGTAATTCTTGCACCTGTTGTGCTCTTTCGGCCTTATCAAAGACTAGGTTTTCCGGTTCCGCGCTGTCGCTGTTCTCAGCTCGTACAAATGAACGCTGTGGAATAATCGCATCGTTGATCTGACGCTGGTTCATAAAGCTGGGAGAGACGATTTCGATGTGATGTTGATGCAAGTGATCCATCATTTGCTTGCGCAACAATGAGCGTGCAGATAGCAGTTGTTTTACTTGCTTCAAAAACCCCGCCACGCGATAGCTGACTGAAAAATCTCCTAACTCGGTAACATACACAAACGGTTCTTCTAGGTTGGCTTGCTCCGCCGCTTGCAGCAGTAATTCCTCAATAATATGGTGGTCGACGTCGTAACCGAGGCTAATGGTAGCCGATACCACGGTACCGCTGGCGTGCACGACTTTAATCGGGTGGCTGGCAAGATAGAGATTCGGCAGCGTTAATAGGTCGCGGTCCTCGGTTTGGATTTCGGTGTGAAACAAGCCCTGTTCGGTGACTCGACCAAAGTGTTGATCGACTTGAATAAAATCCCCAGGTGAGAAGTTCTTAATAGTGCGCAGCATAAACCCAGCAATGGCGTTGGCGGCCACGGTGGGAGATGACAAGGTAAGAATGGCGGTGATCACCAAACCTAACAACGTCAGCAGTTGGCCGCGGATATTGGCTTCCAGGGGCAGTGCCAGCACAAGTCCTATCAGGCCCACCAACACGGTAAGCAGAATAGTGAGTTGTCGATTCATACGCTGGTTTTTGACCGGCGATTCAATAGGCCGAGAGAGCAATTTGATGACCGCTGCCAGTGCAGCGATGAGAAGCAATGTGGGGCCGAAGCTGATGCCCAATTCACTAAGCCATGGGGGTAGGTCGATCATCCTGATGTCCTAACTGGTGTTGTTACTCGCTATGGAGTGGTGAGTTTAATGCTTGTCAGCCTAAGCGCTGCGCAGCGCCAGTGCAACTTCTGTAGCTGCGTGTTAATCCAGTCCGCTTTCGCGGACGTAAAGCTATCGTGTTCCCCATTTTATCGTACAATAGTGTTTTCTTAACGTCTGACGCATCACTATGAAATACAAAGACCTACGGGATTTTATCAAACTGCTGGAAAAACGCGGTGAATTGAAACGCATTACCGTGCCGGTGGATCCCAATCTGGAAATGACTGAGATCTGCGATCGCACCTTGCGTGCGGGCGGTCCGGCTCTGCTATTCGAAAACCCCGTGGGTTATGACATGCCAGTGTTGGCCAATTTGTTTGGTACGCCTGATCGTGTTGCATTGGGTATGGGTAAGGAGTCGGTAGAATCCCTGCGCGACGTGGGCAAGTTGCTGGCTTTTCTCAAAGAACCTGAACCGCCCAAAGGTTTTAAAGATGCTTGGCAGAAAATGCCGATCTTCAAACAAGTGTTGAACATGGGGCCTAAGGTCGTCAGCAAGGCGGCTTGTCAGCAGGTGGTGATTGAAAAAGATGCGGTGGATTTGCACTCTCTACCGATTCAAATCTGTTGGCCCGGTGATGCAGGCCCCTTAATAACTTGGCCATTGGTGATTACTCGGGGTCCGAATAAAGAGCGTCAGAATCTCGGAATCTATCGCATGCAGTTGATCGGAAAAAATCGATTGATCATGCGTTGGTTGTCACATCGTGGTGGCGCTTTAGATTTTCGCGAATGGCAACAACAGCACCCTGGTGAGCCCTATCCTGTGTCTGTGGCCTTGGGTGCAGACCCAGCAACCATCTTGGGAGCGGTCACTCCGGTACCCGACACGCTGAGCGAATATGCCTTTGCGGGTTTATTGCGTGGCGATAAAACGGAGGTCGTAAAAAGCCGCTTGAGTGATTTACAAGTTCCGGCATCGGCAGAGATCGTGTTGGAGGGTTTTATCTATCCTGAAGACATGGCGGATGAAGGCCCCTTTGGCGATCACACCGGCTACTACAACGAAGTCGATAGCTTTCCAGTGTTCACGGTGGAAACGGTCACTCATCGTAAAAAGCCGATTTATCACAGTACCTATACCGGTCGTCCACCGGATGAGCCCGCGGTCTTGGGTGTGGCTTTGAATGAAGTGTTTGTGCCCATTTTGCAAAAACAGTTTCCTGAAATCGTCGACTTCTATTTGCCTCCGGAAGGTTGCTCCTACCGCATGGCGGTAGTGACGATGAAGAAGCAGTACCCGGGACACGCCAAGCGGGTGATGATGGGGGTCTGGTCATTCTTGCGGCAATTCATGTACACCAAGTTCGTGATTGTTACTGATGACGATGTGAATGCTCGAGATTGGAATGATGTGATTTGGGCCATCACCACACGCATGGATCCCGTGCGAGATACCACCATGGTGGAAAATACGCCGATCGACTATTTGGATTTCGCCTCACCGGTGTCGGGGCTGGGATCCAAAATGGGAATGGATGCGACCAACAAGTGGCCCGGAGAAACCGATCGCGAATGGGGCGAGCCCATTGTGATGGATGCCGACGTCAAAGATCGAGTGGATGAAATTTGGGAGAGTTTGGGTATTGATCTGAATTGATGTGTTCAGCCATTGATCTGTAGTGCTAAGGTGAAAACGAAAAGGGCGTGGTCTTCTCTGCAAGGTCCACGCCCTTTTTTCTTGTCGATGCGATCACATTCGCTGTGATCGTATGAATACCTAAGCTTAGCTGCCTAGCCCAGACAAACCATCCATCAACAATTGCTTGGCTTGTTGGCCCTCAGGAGTATTGAGATATTGTTGAGCTACCTGAATGTACTGCAGAATCATTTCAGGCTCCAACCCCAGTGCTTGAAACTGCTGACTGACTTGATTCACTGCCTGCAAAGAATCGCTGTACTGAGCAGCGGTGTTCAGTAATCCACCCAGGCTACTGCCGGATTCCTGTGAGGCAGTTTCGCTGACCTCGGGTACCGCGCCCAGCAGTTGATCAACACCGGGTAGCATCGAACTCAACTGACCGAAGTTATCTTGCGTCAAATTGCCCTTGGCAAAGCTAAACAACGAACCCAGTCCGCCCTGCGCTTGTTGTTCAGTGACTCCAAGCGAGTCGGTTAGCATGGGAACCATGGCCAGTGCGTCGAGCGCTTGAGCTGCGACGGGTTGAGCGGGGGTGGTTGACTCCACCGCAGTGGAAGTGGCGGTATCTTCTTCGCCGCCAAAGAGTCCGTCGAACCAGCTTGCGTTTGCTTGAACGGATAAGGTGATTGCTACGGCTGCCGCTATCAATAGTCCCTGTTTCATAATTGTCCTCGATTTAAATAAGTGATAAGAAATAGATACGGTTCAGTTGTATTCAAAACAATTAACGCCGACTCTTACGCACAACGTCATAGGCGACTTGAATTTCTTTCGAGCGCTCAGTCGCCTCTTGAATCATGTCTTCCGGTAAGCCTTGGCCCATGAGTTTATCGGGATGATATTGGCTCATCAGTTTACGGTAGGCTTTCTTCAGGTCCTTGTCAGAAATAGAAGCCTCAACCCCCAGTGCTTGATAGGCGAGTTCAATTTCATTGGCGCTGCTGGTGTGTTGATAGGCTCCGCCTTGTTGATGCCCTCCGTGCTGGTAATGAGAGCCGCCAAACTGGTTTTGCGCCCGAATCATTCGAATCATTTGATCGAAGGCGAATGTAGGTATGCCCAATTGTTGGGCAATTTCGCGTAGAGCGTTTTCTTCGGCGTGATCCAGTTGCTCGTCGGCTAAGGCCAGGTTGATTAAGTAGACCAGCAACATCTGGCGTAAATTGTGATGGCGTCCGCAGTCGCGGTTGAAACTCTGGATGAGGTCTTCGAGTTCAAAATCTCCGCTACTGCCTTGTTTGAACAGAGCAATGGCTCGACGACGATGATCGGCGGTGAGCTGCAAGCGATTCATTAATTCTTCAGCTTGTTGAATCTCCGCTTCTGAGACTCGTCCGTCGGCTTTAGCGACGTAGCCCAATAAGGTAAACGTAGTTATAAAAAAGGTCTCTTGGGCTTGCTCCGAATTGGCTTGTCTGAAACCAAAGGTTTGCACTTGGCGGCGTTGATCCACAAGCCAGCCGATGAGATAGCCTAAAATCGCGCCAGGGATATTGCCGATGACCGCGCCGATGATGGCACCAATCCATTTACTCATAGGAAAACTACTGAAATTATCAAAAACAGCACTATACCTTGTTGTGCGATGGGCTAACAGGCGAACTCAATAGTTAGGGGTGAGTCATTGAGGAGTGCTCTTTTGTCGTCGAGTTGAGATTGCGAAAGAAACGATGTCTAAGCTGTTGGAAGTACTCGGTGCGTTTAAACTCACGCAGCGCTTGGGAAAATTCGCTCACAGTGTTTTGGTCTACGCTTTTGCGGCTGAATACAGCGTGCAGTTCTGTGATTCGAATGGGGGGGTGTTCGAGCGCTATAATGCTGTCTTGTGCACCCAGTTGGTGTGTGATTTCGACACCATTGGCCCATTCTGCGACAACAAAATCGACCCGCTCGCGAAGCAACATTTTGAAGTTCTGTTCATCGGTGAGCATGGAACTGCTGGTTCCGTGCTCGCGTACGATGCGCCAAAACTCCGGCGTATAGGTGTAGCCTTTAACGGTTCCTATTCGATGCCCCTTTAAATCCTCAAGCTGCTGATAGCCCAACTCATGTTGGCGGCTCTTTAAGATGAATAACACCCAGTATGACCGAGCCAGTGGTTCCTCGCTTAAATAACCCAGCTTAATGCGATTGGGGCTGGGGGTGGCGCTGTAGAGAATGTCTAAATCGCCGCCGAAGAGCATGTTCTGAGCTCGAACCCAAGGCAGAGACTGGATAGGGGCCAGTTCTCGATCCATGCGTTTGATGACTGCCCGAATGACCTCGGTGCTATAACCGGTCATTTTTCGAGTTTGTGGATCGTAATATTCGTAGGGCGGCCAGCCGTCAGCAGTGCCGGCTCTGAGCGGTAGCTTGGGTTCGGCCGCTAGAGGTAGGCTAAATAGCGCACAGACGGCATATACGAGATAGGGTTTCACAAAGCACTGATTCCAACATAAGGGCGAGTGAAGCCACTGCATCATTCGTGATACGGGCCCTTCTAGTTTAGCAGTAGATTACTCAAATTTTACATTTCTAGAGCTGTGTATAAATAGCGGCTGTCATGATTTATATTTATGATCTAGTCTATTTAAGCTCGAGTGCTCTCTCGGGCTACTGCTAAGCGAAATTACACAGTGGAGTTTCATACGAATGTTGCGACTTTGGCTTCGTCGATTTCTTGTCGCCTTATTACTACTGGCGGTTACCTTACCGTGGCTGATTTCCAGCGCAACGCGTTACTGGATCGTGGATTGGATCGAGCAGCAGGGAGCACAAGGTGTAGACGTTGCAGGTTTTTGGCTAAATCCCTATTCGGCTGTGATTGAGTTGGATGAAATTGAACTGCAAGGCACAACAAGAAGTTACCGCTTGTCATCGGTGAGGCTGGAGTTATTGTGGCGAGATTTGTGGAGAAGAAAGGTTCATATCACTACGCTGGCAGTCGCAGGTGTAGATGTCTCTGTTGATCAAATGGGCGGTGGCCTGTTGATCAATGGTTTGAACTTGGGCGGTGAGCCAATGACTGCGCCTGATACCGATGTTTCTCCGCAGTCGATGACTGGAGGAAATTCCAATAACTTTGATGATTGGAATTTCGCGATCGATCAAGTTCACGTCGAAGGAGTTAATGTTACTTGGGGCAATGATTCAGCATCGGTACTGGCGACATTGAATACGTTCTCCATGACGCCTTTGGATACCGAGACCGAAACTGAGACAGAGCTCTATCTCGATTTACAGTTATCGCAGCTCAATTTAAACGGAAAGCTTGTCGAAGCGTCATCACATATCAATTACACGGCATTGTTGGAGCTACAGAGACAGGGCGGAGCGCGATGGAAGTCTCTGCTGTTGGGGAATTTGATCGTTTCCGATACACAAGTTTCGGCTCCAGAGTTTTCTTTGACGGTTCCAAGAGTTGAGGTGGGAATCACGTCTGAACTCAATATAGATCAAGACATCTCTAATCATTCTAGTTTGGAAATTCAGATTTCAGAAGCGTCCTTGAGAGATAGCAACACACAAGAGTTGCTCATTGACTTTCAAAATTTGGCGCTCAACACTCGCTATCAACCTGGCCGCGTTGAGTTTGATAATCTTGTCCTTTCCGGTTTTAACTTCTTGCCAAAACAGAAAGGCCAATCGAATAATTCCGCCTTTATTGAGGAGGCCTATCTTTATCTCGATAGAGCAAATGTTGAGTTGCCCACTGATAAAGACCCCGCGCAGATCGTGATTGATCAAGTCACCTTGGCCATTGCAAATGTACATGTGCAACGCAATGCTGATGGGTCTATCGAGCAACAGCTGCGATTGCAAAAGCTACAAGATAAAGTTACTCGTGGACTAGCGTCTTTGTCTCAAGCTGTGTCTCAGAGTGAGAAAAACTCCAAATCGCTTGCCACAGAAAGCTCAACCAAGTCAGATGCCTCGCTGCAGGATTCGGCAATAGGTTCGCCAGACGATGAATGGGCTGGTTCCTCTGACAACACCGTCAATGATGCTGTAGAACAGACGGCCAGTTTTTTGGTGCAACGACTGACTGTTGAGTCGGAAGTGGATGTGTTGTTTGTCGATCATTCATTGTCCCCAGAATTCACGGAAACACTTTCATTCAATCATTTGGATCTCGAGAACATTGCAGTAGATCAAACTATCGTTGTTGATCTCGACGCGAGTCTATCTTATGGCGCGAAGATTAAAGCGGCCGCGGAACTGACACCACAAAACAACACCGTCGATGGGGAATTTAGTTTAAAGAACTATGAACTCATTGCTGTCAGCGGTTACAGTGAGGCGGCTACCGGTTATCAGTTAGAAGCCGGACGGTTCAATTTGAGTAGCGACTTCTCATTAGAGGGGTCGCAGCTCAATAGTGAGCAAGATGTGCTCATCGATCAGCTAAGTTTGCGTGTCGCGTCTTCGGATTCAGCCAACAGTTTTATTGAAAAGACGGCAATCCCGATGGAGCAAGCGGTGGATCTGCTTCGCGATTCCAACAACCAAATTACATTGAATGTTCCTATTCATGGCGATTTGAACAGTCCGGATATTCGACTGCAACAAGTCATCAATACAGCCTTGCGAGGCGCCATGAGAAAAGCTTCTCTGACGGTACTCAGTACGTTGATTCAACCTTACGGCGCTATGATCAGTATTGCTAAGTTGGCGGGAGATCAAGTAACCAAAGTTCGTTTTGACCCTGTGCCATTTGAACCGGGCCAATTCTTGGCCACTACTGAAGCCTTAGCCTATGTAGACAAAGTCGGAACCGTGGTGCGTGACCGTGATTCTCTAAAAATAAAATTATGTGGTGTTACCAATCAGGAAGACTCTCAATACCTGCGCCAGCAAGCGCTCAAGAGCGCGGCACCAGCTCAAGCGAAAGAAGTGGAGTCTGAAAATGAGCCGCTTGTCGCCATGGATGATCGTGAAGCTCTGCGACAGTTGGGCGAAGCGCGAGCGTTGGCGTTAAGAAACCACTTGCTGAAAGACATCGGCGTTAGCGAAGGGCAGCTACTGATGTGTTTGCCCAAACATCTCGCCAGTTCGGCCGCCGGTGTGGAATTATCGATTTAATATCCGCGTAGGCGCACTTGTCGTATTAATTGCAGCAAGGAGTGTCGCCATGGCGGAAAAATGCCTGCAGCAACAAGGGCAGGGCTCGATAGAGGCAATGATTGGTTACACCTGATTGTATCTATGGCAGCTGACAAGGTGGTCATTTACCATGCCACAGGCCTGCATGTGAGCGTAGCAAATCGTACTGCCCATGAACGAGAATCCCTCCTTTTTAAGCGCTTTGCTCATTCGGTCTGAAACTGGCGAAGTCGCAGGTACTTGCTGGGGGGACTCGAAGCAATGCTTTTGTACGCGGCCGTCGGAGAATTGCCAGAGATAGTCACTGAATGAGTGGTAGCGCTCCTGAATCTCCAAGTAGGCTCGGGCATTCTTAACGGCACCCTGAACCTTTAGACGGTTGCGAATGATGCCGGGGTTGGTCAGTAAGGTCTCAATTTTCTTGTCGCTGTAGCGAGCCATCTTCTCTGCACAAAAGCCGTCGAAGGCTTGTCGATAAGTCTCACGTTTTCTGAGTACGGTAATCCACGAAAGACCGGCTTGTGCGCCCTCGAGGATGACGAATTCGAACAGCTTCTGATCGTCATAACAAGGCACCCCCCACTCTTCGTCGTGATATCGCTCATAGAGAGGATCACCTTTACACCAGTGGCAACGTTGAATCATGTCGAGGTCCTTGAGGTGGGTGATATTGGTCTACACTCAATCATGCGCTCTCGAAATACGGATGTCATTAGCATGAGTTCCTGTCCTGTGGATAAATCAACACCTTTTACACGGCTTCAGTTCACTGTCTGGAGCTGTATCATCGGTTTGGCGCTTGTTTCAACGGGTTCGTTTGCTCAATCAATCAATCCGCAGCCTTGTCATATTGAACGATCAAAGATGGTGACCTTTACTGGAGAGGATTTGACGGATCTACTCAAGGTGCGCGTCAGCGGGGACCCCTGTAGTCAGGCCAAGGTAGTGATTGAGCTGCTGGCTGCTGATGGCAGTGATGTCTACCGCTATGAGGGCAACTTTATAGAACACATGCCTTTTCTGATTTATGAGCCAGAGCTCAACAAACTGGTCGAGTTTTTTGTGGATAAGGTGATTCAAAGTGCGGTATTGAGAAAAACCAATGAGCTACCCGCCTACACCGGCGTTGAGAGCTTCTATGATGCGACCAATGATTTTGTGGTGATCACCATTGATGAGTATGAAAGATTGCGCACTCTACCGCAGCCACTTTTGTGGCATGTCACCGGAGAGTCTTCTTGGGTGCATGTTGTCTACAATCCTGCCACTCAATTGAGCCAGGTCATAATGCGAGGTGGCGTCTTTCAGTAACCTTGGTAGTTCCGATGGTGTTTCATCGCTTAATGGAAAGGCGAAACTATGCACATTCTTTATCCTGATATCAAACCCTATCTCACTCAGATGTTGCCGGTTGGCGACGGCCACGAAATTTATATGGAGCAGTCGGGCAACCCCGAGGGGATTGCGGTGCTTTTTGTGCACGGCGGCCCCGGGGCCGGCACACAGAAAATTGATCGACGTTTCTTTGATCCTGAACGCTATCGCATTATTTTGTTTGATCAACGAGGCTCTGGGCGTTCAACGCCTCACGCTAGCCTGGAGAACAATACTACTCACCAGCTGATCAGCGATATTGAGAAAATTCGAGAGCATTTACAGATCGAGCGCTGGTTGTTGTTTGGCGGCTCTTGGGGTTCAACCTTGAGCTTAGTCTACGCCCAAAGCCATGCCGAAAAAGTGATGGGAATGATCTTGCGAGGCATTTTTTTGTGTCGGCAAAAAGACATTCACTGGTTCTATCAGCAGGGCGCGAGCATGATATTCCCGGATTATTGGGAGGATTATTTACACCCCATTCCCGCTGCCGAGCGACAGGATTTACTCAAGGCCTACTATCAGCGACTGACCGGCTCCAATGAGTTGGCGAAAATGGCCTGTGCTAAGGCGTGGTCGCTGTGGGAGGCTCATTGCGCAACTCTGAGACCCAATGTGGACATGATCGAAGCCTTTTCTGATCCCCATCGGGCTCTGTCTCTGGCTCGAATCGAGGCGCATTATTTTGCTCATCAAGGCTTTCTAGAAGAGAATCAGATTCTCAACAACGCCACCGCTCTGGAAGGCATTCCGGGTATCATCGTTCACGGGCGCTACGATATGGTGTGCCCATTGGACAATGCTCAATCTTTGCACCATGTTTGGCATGATTCTGAATTACACATTATTCGCGATGCCGGACACGCCTCTCGTGAGCCCAGTATTATTGACGCCTTGGTGCGGGCGACTCGCTCTATGGCTCGGCGTTTTTCAGACGTAAATCCCTCTCGCGCTTAGCGCTCTCTCAGGCCGGTGCAGCCGGCCTTCCATTCTCTGCGGCAAGGTCTATCGAACATTGAATAGTGTTCGTTGTGCGTTGCTGTCTGGGCTACAATGCCAAGCTTGGTGATTAAGGAGCATGTAGTGAGAGGATTAATACAGCGGGTAACTCGCGCCAGCGTCAGCGTCGATCAGCAGACTGTGGGCGAAATCAATCAGGGGATATTATTATTGCTAGGTGTTCAACGCGATGATGATGAAGTCGCGTTGGACAAGCTATTGAATAAGTTGATCAACTATCGAATTTTCTCCGACGCCGATGGCAAGATGAACTTGAGCCTATCGGATATCGGCGGCGAGATTTTGGTGATTTCACAATTTACCTTGGCTGCCGATACTAAAAAAGGTTTGCGGCCGGGGTTTTCGACTGCCGCTCATCCACAAGTGGCGCAAGCGTTGTACGAGACCTTCATTGAAAAACTACGGCAACAGCCGAAGCTTACAAAAGTAGCTACGGGTGTGTTTGGCGCAGATATGAAAGTCGAGCTATTGAACGATGGTCCCGTGACTTTCTTACTGGAAACTTAGGGGCTTAGCTTGCCTCTATATCAACAGCGCTAACTACTCAGCGCGTTATCTATTTGGGTGTGGAACCACTATTTGTTTTTACGCCAGTAAAAGGAGTCCATAGATTGTCAGATATAGAATTCTCTACGGAGGAAAAATCTCTTCTCGTTAAGAAAATTAAACGGTACTTTGAACAGGAGTTAGATCAAGACATTGCGCAGTTTGACGCTGAGTTTTTGCTGGACTTCTTTGCTAAAGAAATGGGCGCCTACTTTTACAATCGAGCCTTGAGTGATGCGCAAGTGGTATTGCAAAGTCGGATGGATCATTTGTTGGAAGATTTCTACGAAATTGAGAAACCAACCGATTTTATTAAGTAGCGCATACTTACAAAGCCTGTTGATTTGATCCGCTGCAGAGTCGAATTTAGAAGAAGATATTTTTCGCCACATCAGAGAGACAATAGCATGAGTATCGAAAAACAAACCTACCGAGCTGGCCCTTATAAAAACGTCTTTGCCCAAGCGGTAAAAACCGGCAATGTCATTCATCTGTCGGGTCAAGTAGGCATGGATTCCAAAGGTAAGCTGGGAGCCGATATGGTTGAACAAACTGAAATCGCCTACGCCAATATCAAACACGTACTGTCGGAGATGGGTGCAAGTCTGGACAACATTGTCGATGAAACCATGTTCGTAACGGACATGGGTGAATTCATGACAAAAGGTGAAGCTCTTTTGGGTGCTCGTGCAAAAGCTTACGGTGGTGTCCCTGAAGTGTGTCAAACGGTTGTGCAGGTGACGGCTTTGGTGATGCCTGAGTTAAAAATAGAAATTAAGTGCGTGGCACACGTTTAATGGGCCGCCAACTTCAACGTCGGCACCATTTGATGGGGTCAGTGGGTTTGCCTTGGTGGCGGATTTCAAAGTAGAGGCCTGTTCGAGTTTGGCCGCCGGTATTGCCCACCCGAGCAATGGTCTCACCGCTGCTGATCCAGTCGCCAGTTTCTTTCAGTAGCGCTTGATTGTGGGCGTAGAGGCTCATGTAGCCATCGCCGTGATCGAGTATCATCAGCAAGCCCTGTCCCCGCAGATAGTCGGCGAAGACTACGCGCCCATGATGAATCGCGTTAACGGCTGCGCCGGCCTTGGCGCTAATAAGAAGCCCTTCCCAAGTTAGCTTGCCGGCAACTTTGGTGTTGCCAAAAGCTTTGAGTAGTTTGCCCTTAGTCGGCAGTGTCATCTTGCCGCGTCTTTGGCGGAAAGGCTCGCCATCATCGGGCAGTGATAGATTCGCAATCGCTGCACTGACTTCCTTCAGTACTTTTTCTAAGCGCTGTTTGTCTTGCGCCATCTTTTTCAATTGGTCGTCTTTGTGTTTGATGCTTTGGCTGAGTTTTGCCAAAGCGACAGAGCGTTGATCCTGCTTTTTTAGCAATTGTTGGTGGCGCTGTCGTAACGACCCCTGACTCTTTTCCAGTGCCTGAGTACGCTGTTGAATCTTGGGCTTGATGGCATCGAGTTCGGCGATGGTGTCGAGATAGGTATCAATTTTGTTGGCGCGGGCGTCGAGAAAATACTCATAGTATTTCCCCATGCGGGCGACAGTGCCGGGCTTTTCTTGATTGAGCAGCAGCTTTATCTGGCTTTGTTGACCCAGTCGATAGGCGGCGTTGATGTGTTGGCCGATGTGCGCTTGTTGATCCTTTTTTGCGCCTTGCAACTCAACCTGTTTACGGTTGAGTTGCGTCAGTTGCTTTTTTTGGCTGGCAAGCTCCCCCTTGAGCGTTTCAATCTTTTTCAGTAAGTCGCTGATGTCGACCTCAGAGCCCTGCAAATCTGATTGCAACTGATCACGGCTGGATTTGACTTGCGAGAGTTCAGTTTTGAGCTGTTCGATGGCTGACTGCAATTGCTGCAGTTTGGCCTGATAATCTTCATCGCTGCTTTGCTGGGCGTTGCTATTAACGCTGATCACGCCACAGACTAGAGGCACGAACAGCAATCGCGTGATAAATCGAAACATGGAGCTTTCCTGAGCATTGGTGATTAGCACAAGGTACACCATCCGTGATGTGATTTTTAGTCTACAGGGTGGGTTTTTACGGAGTTTGATCATTGGCTCCCACGAGCGCCTAATAATGCGGGAGTCTGAGGGGCGCGGGGATTGGAGATTTGTAGAGGGGAGAGACAAGCTTTCAGAAGAATCAACCGATTGAGAAGATGTTTAAAGCCTTCTCAATCGGCTTTCTGTTAGGTCACGATCAAGAGTCAGTGATCGTGACTAGACTGCGTCCGGTCATTTCTGCGGGCTGCTCGACATTGAGTAGGTCCAGCATGGTGGGCGCCACATCGGCGAGGCTGCCGCCCTCTGCCAGGGTTAATTGTCGTGGGCCGACATAGGCAAAAGGCACCGGTAAGATGGTGTGCTGGGTGTGCTTCTGGCCTGAGGTCTCGTCGAACATTTCTTCAACATTCCCGTGGTCAGCAGTGACAAAGGCTTCACCACCAACCTTGTCCAAGGCGCTAAATACTTGCGCCAAACATCCATCCACCGCTTCTACGGCTTTTACTGAGGCATCGAAGTCGCCAGTGTGACCGACCTGATCACAGTTGGCGTAGTTGCAAATGATGGCGTCGTACTTGCCTGATTCAATGGCCTCGACCAGCTTCGATGTCACCTCGGGAGCGCTCATCTCTGGTTGTTGGTCATAGGTTTCGACGTCAGGAGACGGGATTAGAATTCGATCTTCGCCGTTGTAGGTATCTTCTTGGCCGCCGCTAAAGAAGAAGGTCACGTGTGCGTACTTTTCAGTTTCCGCAATACGCAGCTGTTGCTTGCCGGCTTTGGCCATGACATCGCCAAATGAGTTCACCAAATCTTCCGGTGGGAAGGCGGTGGGCGCGGGAATGTCAGCGGCGTATTCGGTGGTTTGTACGAAGGCGGTCAGTGTCGGGCGTTTATTGCGTTGGAAACCATCAAAGCCGTCATCGACAAAGGCGCGGGTGATTTGACGCGCGCGATCGGGGCGGAAGTTCATGAACAGCAGGCAGTCGCCGTCGTTAATGGTGGCGGCTTGTTCGCCGATCACGGTGGCTTTGACAAATTCATCGTTTTCATCGCGGTCATAGGCGGCCATCAAACCTTCGACGGCGGTGGCTGCCTGATACCCGGCTTTACCTTCGGTCAGCAGGTCGTAGGCTTGCTGCACACGATCCCAACGGTTGTCGCGGTCCATACCAAAAAAGCGTCCAGAGATACTGGCCACACGGCCAACGCCCAAATCTTTTAGCTGTTGCTCAATCTTAATCAGCGGTTGTTCGGCGCTGCGCGGCGGCACGTCGCGGCCATCGAGAAAGGCGTGCACATAAACTTCTTTGGCACCGCGCTGAACCGCCAGCTCTACTGATGCCTTGATGTGATTGTCGTGACTGTGAACGCCGCCCGGTGAGAGCAGACCCATAATGTGTACCGCTTTGCCTTTGGCGACGGTTTGGTCAATCGCATCGAGATAGACGGGGTTGGTAAAGAAGTCTCCGTCGCTGATGGCTTTATTGATACGGGTGAAGTTCTGGTAGACCACACGGCCGGCGCCCAAGGTCATGTGCCCAACTTCGGAGTTACCCATTTGACCTTCAGGCAGGCCGACAGCCATGCCAGAGGTATGAATCAGAGTGCGTGGGCGCTGATCCCAAACGCTGTCCCAGACCGGAGATTTGGCCGCTAAGATGGCGTTGTGCTTAGGGTTTTCGGAATAGCCGAAGCCGTCGAGAATGAGCAATACCAGCGGTTTTTTTACTTCAGTCATGGTGTCAATCTGGGTCCACATTGAGTTGAATCCGATGAGCCGAGGCCCGTGAAAGGGCGCAATTCTACCGCTTTCGAGGCCGTAACTCCACGTTTTCAAGGGTATTGCAGCCGCTGTGGGGTTGGTGTGTGCTTACCTTGTTCAGGATGCTATTCATTTGATTGTATTAGGGGGATGCTGTGAGGGGGCTGCATTCGTGTATACTGCCTCGCTTTGTGGGTGCCGCGCCTGAGCGCGAGCGTCGTGTGAGACGGAATGAGGAAGCGTTAACCCGTGGATTTTTTTACTTTTGTCAGTGAACAGTGGATTTTGGTCAGTGTGTTGGTTGCCTTGTTGTACGCCTACATCTGGACAGAGAAGAGTAAGGGTGGTCCGACCCTGTCGATTCATAGTGCGACGCGCGCTATCAATAGCGGTGATGCGCTGGTTGTGGACGTGCGTGAGGCCAAAGAATACAAAGCCGGCCACATTGTCGATGCGATTAATATCCCGCATAACACGCTCAAAGACCAGTTGAGCCAGCTTCAGGCACATAAGTCTAAGACGCTGATTTTAGTGGATAAAATGGGTCAGCACGCGGGCAACGCTGGACGTCTGCTGAAGACTGAAGGCTACGATGTCTGCCGTTTACAAGGCGGTATCAGTGAATGGCAGAACCAAAACTTGCCACTGGTTAAGTAGGGGGCACTATGTCTGAAGTAGAAACGACAAACGGCCCTCAGGTCACTTTCTATAGCTCGCGCTTTTGCCCTTTTTGCGTGCGCGCCAAGGCGCTGCTCGATCATAAGGCCGTTACCTATCGCGAAATCAGCGTAGATGGCAATCCTGAGTTGCGACAGGAAATGATGGCCAAAAGTGGCCAGCACACCGTGCCGCAAATTTGGTTGGGCACTGAGCATGTGGGCGGATGCGACGATTTGATGGCGCTGGAGCGCAGCGGTCAGCTCGATGAGCGTTTGGCCACCATTGGTTAAGGCGACCATGGTTGTTGGCGAGGCTCATTAGTGACCACTGACACATTGTTTTAGAAAATTTAAAAAAACCGGGTTGAATTCAATGGGGCTGTCCCCATTATTATTTTTAACCCCCCGTTTAAACCCTATAATAAAGAGCAAAGGCAGTATTATGGCTGACGAACAAACCACTCAAGCAACTACTGAAGGCACCGCTGATCAAGCATCACAACAATTTGCGATGCAGCGTATCTACCTGAAGGATCTTTCCTTTGAAGCTCCAATGGGTGCGGAAGCCTTCCGCAAGCAGTGGAAGCCACAGGTCAATCAAGAGCTGAACACTAAAACCAACAAAATCGAAGATGGTTTGTATGAAGTGACTTTGACCTTGACCATCACCGTCAAGCTCGAAGATGAAACAGCGTTCTTGGTAGAAGTTCACCAAGCCGGATTGTTTGGTATTCAGGGTATTGAAGGCCAACAGTTGGCTCAGGTTCTCAACACCGTATGCCCGAACATTCTGTTCCCTTACGCCCGTGAAGCCATTGATAACGTCATCACCAAAGGCAGCTTCCCTGCGTTGATGTTGCCGCCTATTAACTTTGACGCTTTGTTTGCTCAAGCCGTGGCTCAGGCCAAGCAAAAAGCAGAAGAAGGCGCTGGTGAAGAAACCGTTAACTAAGTTTGGTTGACGTTTCTGATAAAAAGGCCTCGCACTAGCGGGGCTTTTTTTTGCCTGTAAGAAATAGAAGTTGCACTAACCTATTGATTCTTAAGCTATTCCTATCGAAGAGCTAGGGTAATAGTTCGGTTATTATAAAAATCTATCAGCAATTAATAATTAATTAATTTCATTCTTTTTTGCTATGTCCCTATTCTGACCTCCATGCCGCGATGACGCCGCAACCCATTGAGACAGCTAGGAGAAACTCATGTCGAATACCTCTACTACAACCACTCGCTATACCGTGTTTGGCCACCAACAATGTGGTTTCTGCCGCCGAGCCAAGCAACTGCTTGAAGAGCAACAGCTGCCATTTCGCTACATAGACATTCATGAGGAAGGGATCTCTAAGGCAGACCTGTCGAAAACCGTGGGTCACGAAGTTACCACCGTGCCACAGATCTTTTATGGTCAATCTTATGTGGGCGGCTTTGAAGCTCTAGAAAACCACATTGCGGCTTAATCAGCCCAACGAATATGTATTGAAGAGGATAACGCTATGTCTAAATCTATTCAGAATCGCCCAGCTTTGATTGATAATCCCGCTTACATCCGCTGCACCATGGTGGCTTTTGAAGAGGGTGCCAGAGCGGCCGAGATTAAACAGCGCTGCCAGTGTGAGGCTCAATCTGGAGCTCTGGATCAGTACTTGGATTCGACCCCAGTCTAGTCAACCTATCTATTCAGCCCGTTCGATCCCCGATCTTGCGGGCTAGTATTCTCTAGCCATATCTCGTCATACCTTGTTATTTCCTGCTCGATCTCTGGTTCACGTCGAAACCTATTCCTGTGGCCATTTCCGGCACTGTCGTTTTCCTATCATTCAATGCTTCCCCCATCTCTGTGTAAAAAGGATTATGCTTGAGGAGTTTGATGATTGAATCGTCATTACAAGGATGTCCTCTACTCAAGAGTCTGGCTGATGTAATGGCAGACTTCGGAAATATATAAAAACTATGAATAGACTGTTTTCTCTTCTCGGATGGTCAATGATCATTCCTTGCCTTTTGTGCGCCCTTGCGAGCCAAGCGGCGGTCACTGCATTGGATTACGATGAGCGGCGTATCTCCTATGCCTTGCGCCAAGAGCCGCCAGATCTCAATACTACCTCTAGTACGGATGCCATTAGTGGCATGATCCTTGATCATGTGATGGAGGGATTGCTGAGCTACGATCCTCAGGGCAAGCTGATAGCCGGAGTGGCTGAGCGCTGGGAGCTGCGCGACGATGGCGCCACCTTCTGGCTGCGAGAGGATGCCCGCTGGAGCGACGGTACACCGGTGGTGGCACAGGATTTTGTCTTTGCTTGGCGCAAAGTGTTGGAGCCGGCTACCGCTTCGACCTACGGCTTTATTCTGTTTCCGATTCGCAATGCGCGCGCCGTTAGCGAAGGCGAACTGCCCTCTTCCGCGCTTGGCGTGAAGGCGGTTGATGATCGCACGCTAGAAGTGAGCTTTCACCAACCTTGTCCTTACTTCTTAGGGCTGACGGCCTTCCGCACCTTGTTTCCGATCAAAGAGACTTTTTATCACGCTCGCAATGGCCGTTACGGCGCCGACGCGGTGGATTTACTCTATAACGGCCCATTTGTGATGACGGAGTGGATTCACGGTGCCTCGGTGGCGATGGTTAAAAATCAACACTACTGGGCCAAAGATCGTATCTGGTTAAACCGTATTGATATTCCCTACATCACCGAAGACACCAACGCGCGATTGAATCTCTATCGAGACAACAAAATTGCATTGGCTGATGAGCTGGTGGCGGAGACTCTCGATGGCGCTTTGCAAGAACGTATGCAAGTAAAGACCTTCCTCGATGGAGCAATGTTCTATTTGGAGTTTAACCATCGCGATGATCGAATCAGCCGCAACAAAAACTTCCGCAAAGCGGTTCAAACAATCTTCAATACCGATGATTTGGTGTACAAGGTCTTGGGTAACCCAGGCACCTATCCCACCTATACATTTTTTCCTCGTTGGATGCAGGGAGTCGACGATTTTTTTGTACGTGAATACCCACCCCAACGCCCTATCTTGAACGAAGAAAAAGCTCGTCAATATTTAGAAACGGCAAAAGAAGAGTTAGGGCTTGAACAGATTCCCCCCATCGCGTTGTTGGCGGATGATCGGCCCAGCACTCAAAAGGCCGCTGAATATCTGCAAACATTGATGCAACAAAAGTTAGGCTTGGAAGTTCGTATCGACAAACAAATTTTCAAACAGCGTTTGGCAAAAACCCAAGCCGGTCAATTCGATGTGGTCATTACGGCATGGGCAGCCGATTACAACGACTTGTTGTCTTATGGAGACTTGTTTCAGTTTGCCAACCTGAATAATCGCGGGCGCTATAATAGCTCTCGCTACGACGAGTTGGTGACTATTGCTCAGAGTTCACTCGATGTTGAAAAACGCATGCAGAGCTTTGCTGAAATGCAGCAGCTATTGTTTGAGGATGTTGTCATTGTGCCGCTATACGAGCGAGGAAAAATTTATGTGCAACACCCTCGCGTGAAAGGTGTTATTCGTCGAGCGATAGGCGGCGATCCCAACTTCAACTACGTCACAATCGAGCCGGAGCAATAATCATGACGCAATATATTCTAAAACGTCTGCTTTCGGGTGTGGTGACCATTTGGTTTATTGCCACGGCGACGTTCGTTGCCATGCATCTGGTACCGGGTGATCCTCTGTCGGGTGACAAAGCCATGAGCGCTGAAGTGCGTAAAAATCTAGAGCTGCGCTACGGTTTGGATAAACCGGTTATTCATCAATATGGAATTTTTCTAAGCAACATGTTGCAGGGAGATTTCGGTATTTCTTATACGCAGAAAAATCGACGCGTAAACGATATTATTCGAGAGCACTTTCCGGTATCTGCCATCTTAGGTGTATTGGCTCTGATTATCGCCACGGTTGGCGGAATTGTTTGGGGAGCGTTAACCGCTTTGTATCGCGATCGCTGGCCGGACGCAGTGATTATGTTTTTCGTGGTGGTGGCGGTATCGGTTCCCAGTTTTGTTTTTGCCATGTTAGGTCAGCTAGGAATTCTTACGCTCAATAAATGGTTGGGTGCGTCTATTTTGCCGGTGGCGGGATGGGGCAGTATTGGTCACATGTTGGTGCCTGCGTTGGTGTTAGGGTTAAGCACTATGGCCTACCTGACAAGATTGATGCGTTCATCGATGTTAGAGGTGACCAGTGCCGACTACATTCGCACCGCAAGAGCAAAAGGCGTTTCACCTTTTCGTATCTTCTACAAACATCAATTGCGCAACGCTATCCTGCCGGTCATTACCGTGTTGGGACCGTCGATTGCGGCGATTACTACCGGTGGTTTTGTGGTCGAGTTGGTGTTTGCGATTCCTGGGCTGGGTCGCTACTTCGTTCAGGCGGTGCAGCAGTTGGATTATACCGTCATTATGGGTACCACGGTTTTCTATGGGGCCTTTTTGGTTCTGATGGTGTTGTTGGTTGACATTCTCTATGGCTTTGTGGATCCGAGAATTCGGGTCGGCAAAGTGAGCGCTTAGGAGAAATGACCATGACAACTCATCTAAATACTGCAGCTATGAATAACTTATCCCCAGCGGATTTTATGCCGCTCGAAAAAGAGCGTCGCGCGGATGCGATCGTGCGGCCCTCTCTCTCTTATTGGCAAGATGCTTGGCGTCGCCTGCGAGCCAATCGCCGCGCGCTCTGGTCTCTCTATCTAATTGTTGGCCTATTGAGTTTTTCTTACCTGTTGCCTTTGATTGTTTCCTTTGATGCAACGGGACAGGATCTAACGCAAATATCTCAAGCCCCCAGCACGGGGCGCAGTTCACTGATTGTGGATACTACGCCTTGGACGGGGCGATTTGCAAAGCATGGAGACGATGCTGCCGACTTGAGAAAAGCAACCGGGCTTGAAATTGTCGGTGAGCCTCATACCGAATCGGTTCGGCTCGCTTGGCAGCCAGTGGAAGGGGCGATTGGATACAACGTGTTTCGTCACTTACTCACACCCAGCGGTGACACCGATTTGGGATTGCCTCTCGGACAAACCGAGTTGGCCAATCAAGTCTCTTTTGAAGATCGATTGAAGCTGCAAAGCGTGACTTACTTCTATTCTATTCAGCCCTTTAATCGCTCGGGTGAGTTAGGGGATTATGCCACCATTGAAGTCACACCGCGCCACGCCACCAGTATTGAATCAGCCATTACCCGCGGTCTGATTTCGTTAGAGCAAAAATCCAGTGCCGTAGGCCAAGAGATTGAACTTAAACGACATGTGATGGGTACCGATTATCTCGGTCGAGATATTCTCGCACGTTTAGTTTATGGTGGTCAGACCTCGTTGTTTATTGGCATTATTGCGCCTCTGTTGTTTGTTTTCATTGGTGTGGTCTACGGTGGTGTCGCCGGTTACATGGGTGGTCGCGTCGATGAAATCATGATGCGTTTTGCCGATTTTGTGATTGCCTTGCCGTTTTTGTTGTTCATGATTTTATTCCGTGTCGCCATGGGGATCGGTCCTGGAGAAAGTGGTGTAACCCCAATGCTTATTGCTCTGGTGGCTTTGGGCTGGCCCACGGCGGCACGCTTGGTTCGCGGGCAAGTATTACAATTGCGCGAGCAACCTTTCGTTGAAGCTGCGCAATTAATGGGCGCTAATTCCCACTATTTAATCTGGCGTCATATGCTGCCCAATGTGATGGGGGTCGTGCTGGTTTCACTGACGTTTTCTATTCCCACTGCGATCTTCACCGAAGCCTTTCTGTCTTTCATTGGGATGGGCGTAGCGCCACCAACGCCTAGTTGGGGCGCTATGTGTAACGATGGCGTTAAGTCGTTTCTCAGTCATCCCCACGAGTTGTTGTTTCCAGCAATTTTTATCAGCCTGACTGTATTGGCGTTCAATTTATTGGGCGATGGTTTGCGTGACGCACTCGATGCGAAAATGAAAGGATAAGGGAGGGAACTACGATGACAGACACAACAGCTATTCCCGCTCTTGAGGTGAAAGATCTGCAGGTAGATTTTTCCGCCCAAGGCGGAAAAGTACAAGCGGTCAGAGGCGTTTCTTTTTCTGTACAGCCCGGAGAAACTCTGGGCATTGTCGGAGAGTCAGGCTGCGGAAAATCCGTAACCATGATGAGCCTGATGGGATTGATCCCTATGCCGCCTGGACGCATTGTCGGTGGTTCGGCGAAACTTAGTGGCCGAGAAATTCTGCACTTGCCGGTGGCGGAGCTTAATAAGATTCGCGGTGTCGACATCGGCATGGTGTTTCAAGACCCTATGAGCGCTCTCAATCCCACCATGAAAATTGGCGAGCAGATTGCGGAAACCTTGATGGTTCATAAGGGTATGAGTAAATCCGCAGCGTTGAAGCGCGCGGTGGAGTTATTGGATCGAACCAAAATCCCCGAGGCTCAAAAGCGCGCCAAACAATACCCGTTTGAGTTCTCAGGCGGCATGCTGCAGCGCGCGGTCATTGCCATGAGCTTGGCCTGCAATCCGTCCGTATTGATCGCTGACGAACCGACGACAGCCTTAGATGTCACGATTCAAAACCAAGTACTGGAGCTGATGCGCGATATTCAGAAAGAAGAAGGTATGGCGATTGTGCTGATTACTCACGATCTTGGTGTGGTGGCTCGCATGGCCGACAAGGTCGCGGTGATGTATGCCGGTCAAATTGTCGAATCCGGTAGTGCCGAAGATATTTTTTATCGCAGTGCTCACCCCTATACCCTTGGTTTGAAAGAGGCGATGCCAGCGCCAAACATGCACGTGGATGAAAGACTGGTCGCCATTGCCGGTAGCCCTCCCGATCTCTTTTCTCCACCTCTCGGATGTGGCTATTGCAGCCGTTGTGAAACGGCAATGTCCATTTGTAATCGTCAGTTACCGGAGCTTATTGCCGTTGGGGATGCGCATCAGTCCCGCTGTTGGCATCAGCATCAGATGATGGATGCAAGTGTCGAAGGGTTGTTTCAGCCTAACTACCGTACTGATCGTGAGTCATCGTCATCGGAGTCGGCGCAATGATAGAAATTAAGAACCTACAGAAACGTTTTGATCTGGGTAAGGGCCAACTGCTGCATGCGGTCGATGGGGTTGATCTCTCCATCGAAGAGAATTCTATCGTCGGTTTGGTGGGTGAAAGCGGTTCCGGAAAATCGACTCTAGGTAAAGTATTAGTGGGCTTGCATCAAAAGTCCGGTGGCGACATTTATTACTCGGGAGAGCGTTTACCTGATCGCTATTGCTCAGCTGATTATCGTCGTTTGGGTAAAGACATCCAGATGATCTTTCAAGACCCCTACGCATCCTTGAATCCCCGTATGACCATTGAAGAGATTTTGGTGGAGCCACTAAAACTACAAAAGTGGGGCAACGAGAGCTCGCGACGAGAAAAAGCCGCGGCATGGCTCGAGCGGGTGAATCTGCAAACGTCTCACTTAGGGCGTTACCCTCACGAATTCTCCGGTGGTCAGCGCCAGCGTATCGGTATTGCGCGTGCATTGATTACTGAGCCTAAGTTTGTGGTTTGCGATGAACCCATTTCTGCCTTGGATGTATCGGTGCAGGCACAGGTGATTAACCTACTGGGTGAGCTGCAGGAAACCATGGGGTTAACCCTGTTATTTATCGCCCATGATTTATCCATGGTGCGTTACATCTCCGATGTGATGGTCGTCATGTATTTAGGGGCCGTGGTTGAGAAGGGGCCGGCCGACCAAGTGTTTTTCAATCCGCAGCATCCCTATACGCAAGCGTTAACCAAATCCAATCCATTGGCAGATCCCAAACAAGAACGCCATCGCCAGCACGACATGATTGAGGGAGAAGTGCCGTCTCCAGTGAATCTCCCTCCCGGTTGTCGCTTTGCGGGTCGCTGTGATCGTGCGGTAGATCGCTGTCGAAAAGAGTCGCCAGCATTGAAATTAGTGGCAGAGAATCAATGGGCTGCCTGTCATCTTGTAGATGAGTATTCGCTGTGAATTCATCGTCAGAAAAGACTGAGTTGATTACTTGGTATCTAGAGTTAACTCAAGAGAACCAGTTTAAGCCCGTACCTTTTTTCCAAGAGAAAGCCCGCGTGGAAATTTTGTCGACAGAGCTTGGAAATGCCAATAGCGAAGTCAATAGTTGGTTTTATCATCATGTGGGAAAGAAGTGGCAGTGGCACGATCGCGCTAACTGGACAGGCTCGCAATGGAACGATTATGTTCAAACCTCGGATGTGATCACCGGAGTGGGTTATCTCGCTCAAGATGAAATTGGTTATTTCGAATTAGAACGACAAAATCATGGTGCTGATGTCGAGCTGGTGTACTTTGGTTTGTTGCCCGAATTCGTTGGTGGCGGACTAGGCGCGGGGCTTTTAACGGCCGCTATTGAGTCCGCTTGGGCACTCAAGCCGAAGCGTGTATGGGTGCATACCTGCAACCAAGATCATCCCTACGCGCTGCGAAATTATCAATCTCGAGGATTCGAGATCTATAAAACAGAGAAAAGCACACAGGCTTAGACCTGTGTGTTGATCTAACCTTTAATACGACAAGAGCAAGGATGAAAAATTCATGGATGAGTTACAACTGATCATTGGTAACAAAAACTACTCCAGCTGGTCTTTGCGCGCTTGGTTGTATCTGACTCTGAATGACATCGCCTTTGATGAGTTGCGATTACCTTTAGGGACGCCGGAATTTCATCAACGTATCCATGACTATTCTCCCACCGGTTGTGTGCCAGCATTGCGACAGGGTGATGTTTGTGTATGGGATTCTCTGGCCATTATTGAATACCTTGATGGAATCTATTCTCCAGCAGTGAGTTGGCCAATAGAACCACGCAATAAAGCGTTGGCCTTGTCAGCGGTCATGGAAATGCACTCTGGATTCCATGCATTGCGCAGCCACTATCCAATGGACTGTCGAAAAACGCCCTTCCCTGCGGAGTTGCGCGGTGATGTTCAGAAAGATCTGACGCGCTTAGATCATCTGTGGCGCAGTTGTTTGGAGCTTTCATCAGGGCCTGCGTTGTTGGGAGATCTGGGAATTATTGATGTTTTTTTCGCCCCAGTCGTCTTTCGTTTGAAGACTTATCAATTGCCCATGTCACAACCTTGCCAAGCTTATGCAGACTGGCTCTATCAGTTGCCTGAAATGCAGCGTTGGTTGCAGGAGGCGAGAGTAGAAACTGAAGTTCTTGCCTCTAATGAGTGGAAAGGTTAATACCACGAAGAATGGTATTGAACGCTTGTTGCCCATGTGCAAAACCTTTAACAATCTCAGGTGAATTATGAAGAAAATGATTCAAACCGCTTTGATAGCGACAGCGTTGATGAGCTCCGCTGCCTGTCAGAGTGTGACTCCAAACCCAGCCGATAACGCCAAAGTCAGTGCTAGGGAATTCGTCAAAAAGGCCAATCAAGAATTATCCGAAGCTGCGGAAAATGCTTCCCATGCAGCCTGGCTGTCGTCGACCTATATCAATATCGACAGCCAAATGGTCTCCGCTAAGGCGTTTCAGGAATACAATTTACTGTCGGTGCAGTACGCCAAAAAAGCGGCAACCTATGATGAAAGTCAACAAGAAGCTGACGTCGCTCGTCAGTTAAAACGTTTGAAGCTGGATTTGGTCTTACCTGCACCAGATGATAGGCAGGAGGCGAAAAAGCTAGCCAGTATTGGCTTGAAAATGGAAGCCATGTACGGGTCTGGTGAGTACTGTAACGATGAGCGCTGTTACAGCCTTGAAGACATGGTGAAAATATTTGCTGAAAGCCGCGATTCGAAATTGTTAAAAGAGTTATGGGAAGGTTGGCGCAATGTTTCGCCACCAATGCGTCCCCTATACCAAAAGCAAGTTAATATCGCCAATGCTGGAGCACAAGATTTAGGTTTCGCCAATCTCAGTGAGTTGTGGCGTTCTAACTATGACATGGCTCCTGATGCCTTTGCTCAAGATGTCGACGCCCAATGGGGTAAAGTTAAGCCGCTTTACGAGGCTCTGCAATGTCATGTTCGCAGTGAGTTAAATCAACACTATGGCAATGACGTGGCGCCTCAGTCTGGAAAAATTCCCGCTCACCTTTTGGGTAACATGTGGGCCCAAACCTGGGGCAATGTGTATGAATTGGTTAAGCCGGAGAACAGCGAACAAAGCTATGACTTGACCGAGCTTATTGCCGAAGCCGGGATGACAGAAATGGATATGGTGAAAACCGGAGAGGCGTTTTTTAGCTCGCTCGGGTTCGAGCCATTGCCAGACACTTTCTGGGAGCGTTCGCAGTTTATCAAGCCCCGTGATCGCGAAGTCGTTTGCCACGCGAGCGCGTGGAATGTCGACAATGTTGACGATTTGCGAATTAAGATGTGTATCAAAAAAGACGCTGAAGATTTTCAAGTGGTACACCATGAGCTCGGTCACAATTATTATCAGCGCGCCTACAATCAACAGCCCTTTATTCTTCGCGGCGCCGCCAATGATGGCTTTCACGAAGCGATTGGCGATACCGTTGCGCTGTCTATCACACCCAGTTACTTGGTACAGCTAGGCTTGTTGGAAGAAGAGCCACCGGTGGAAGAAGACCTCGGTTATCTCATGAACATGGCGTTGAATAAAATTGCTTTCCTACCCTTCGGTCTTTTGGTGGATAAGTGGCGTTGGCAGGTTTTCAGTGGTGAAATCGCGCCGGAGGACTACAACAAAGGTTGGTGGAAACTTCGTGAAGATTATCAGGGCGTCTCTGCACCGGTAGATCGCAGCGAGCGCAATTTCGATCCAGGTGCGAAGTATCACATTCCCGGGAATACCCCATATACCCGCTACTTTTTGGCGTTCATCCAGCAGTTTCAATTTCATCGTGCGCTGTGTGACGAGATCGGCTATGAAGGGCCACTACATCGTTGTTCGATCTACAACAATACCAATGCCGGTGAAAAACTACAGACGATGATGGCGATGGGAACCAGCCAGCCTTGGCCAGATGCTATGGAGGCTTTAACCGGGCAACGTGAGTTGGATGCATCGGCCATTATTGATTACTTTGCGCCACTCATGAGTTGGTTAGAAGAGCAAAATAAAGATCGTCAATGCGGATGGTAGCTCGCCGTCAGTCTCGAGTTCTTTCACAAAAACGTTAGAGACGGAATATAAGCTGAGCGTTTGATGGGAGGCCAATGAGGAATCATTGGCCTTTTTTCGTTTTAGCGAATAGCTTTGAAGGCCACTTCGTAGTTATCTTTAATGCCTTTGACGCTGCCAATGATCATGGCGACGGTGATGTCCTCCACCATTTGTCGATTGGCTTTTCAGTCGAGGTAATTACCCGCCGTATCCATTTGTCGTCTTCGTAAGGCCTTGAGTTCACAAGTGAGTAACTTCTTTAACCGATCAGTTTTACTGGAGAAGTAGAAATACGGTAGTGATTTACTGATGCCTGCAGCACTGCCCTCCTTTTCCATCGTCACCGCCGCTGCACCTTCAGAGGCGATAATGGTCGCCACATAATCGAGTATCTTTGCGATGTGTTCTTTTGGTGCTAAGTGTGTACGTGCTTTTTACGAAGTTTACATAGTCTTGCACAGGTTCCGTATACATAAGACTGCTAGTGAAGTTCTTAGGATGTCAGAGCGCTTCCTCTCGCGGACTATCTTTGTCGATCGTGTTGGCTCAAGATCAGTACTATAACTCTTACCACACTTAATCGGTACCAGGGAAGCCAGCCAGTATCGTTTGATTCGGTAGTCGGAAACTAGACAGATTTTTATTATTTACTAATGTTAAACAACAGCATTGCGCATTGTAAAATCAATCTACAAAATCCTATTTACAATCAAGTTAACTTTGGTAATAAAAAGCGACCAGAGCTCGGCAGTATTGTTCTAATAAGTTAAGCCCTAGGGGCTAACGAGAACTTTGTAATCTTTGTATCAAAGAGGGCATAAATAATGTCGCCAACTTTTGTCGGAATGAGAGCATTGCTGATGATCTCAATAGTATATTTCAACGCTACCGACACGTGTGCTAGAGAAATTGCCGTTATAGTTAACAAAGATGTTTCTGTGAAAGTTAGCAATGATCAAATCGTGCAGATATTTATGGGGAGACTCAAAAAGCTTGACGACGGTAGTAAAGTTGTCCCGATAGGGAGGAATGAAAAAAGTGATATCTATTTAATTTTTAATAGAAAGGTTCTTAACAGGTCTAACAAACAGATCAAAGCCTATTGGTCAAGAATGATTTTTACAGGACGAGATGTTCCGCCGAGAGCTATAGAGACAGATGCCGATGTGTTGGATTTGGTGGCGAAGAATCCGAATCTTATCGGCTATATCGAAGCCTCCCAGATTAATGACTCAGTCAAGGTGATTCGTGAACTATGATCCAGTAAGTATCATGATTCAAACTCTTCTAGGGAAGGCCAAATGAAGGTTGGCTTATGAAATGCTTCGGGCGCTATAAAACTACTAGGACACTTTTGATTGCAGCTCCATTGTTAATCAGTTCTCATTGTATCGCAAGAGAAAACCTAATGATCAATGGGTTTCTAACGATTGCCGCGGGAGTTAATTTGAGTGGGGAGAGAGAGGGAACCATTGCAGGAAATTCAGGTGTAGACTGTCCTTGTTCGATCACCGACTGGAGTAACGCCGGTATTTATGAGGAGCATGAATTGTCCTTTGAACCTGACAGTAAGTTAGGGTTGCAGCTAAAATATTCTTTTACTGACTGGACGTCTTTCACAGGGCAAGTGATTAGTCGAGGGACGGATTTAACCCCGGACTTATCTTGGGCGTTCTTCACTTTTAAGATAAATGATAACTGGTCAGTTCAAGCTGGCAGAAAGCGAATTCCCCTATATTACTACTCCGACTTTCAGGATGTGGGGTTTTCCTACCCTTGGATAACACCGCCCGATGAGCTCTATGGTTGGGATGCTACTAACTACAATGGCATAAGCATTGCCTACAACAATAATTTCATGGGAATGAACCTAAATGTTAGCCTCTTCACCGGTGAAGAGAAGATTGAGGATAACGATTTCGTAGAGACGTTTTCGTCGGAACCGGCGGATACAGATTGGAAGGATATTGCGGGTGTAGAGTTTGAACTTCGTGGTCAATGGTGGCACCTAAGAATGATGTATCTTACCGCAAGAACGGTCACGAATTTTTACACGATAGATTCCGTCTCCGAGGATGATCAAACCACGATGAGCTTGGCTTTCAACGGCGAACTTGATAGCTGGTTTTTCCGTACAGAATTCGCACAAAACTTGACGGAAGACAGCAATTCAAAGTTTGAACTCAAGGCGCCGGCCTTCACTGTTGGTGTCGGTACCTATCTCTCTGAGAATTGGACCTTGTTTACATCTTACAATCAATATAGGGAACGAGCTAATGTTAAACATGATTTCCCTTATCGTTACAGCAGTATGTCTTGGGTGGTACGCTACTACCTAAATGACACCAGCAGTATTAAAGTACAATACAATTTTCAAGACGACTATGGCTGGGAATTCGAAGGTGATTCTGAACTGCTTAGAGTGGCCTACGATCTTGTTTTCTAGCAATGAGTTGAATCTAAGCTGACCTTTCTGAAAGGAAAACCCTTTGGTATGTATCTCGGTACTTGGCGGTCTAAAAATTACTTCTACGCTATTCTAATTAGTTTTTCTCAGTCAGTGCTTTCTGAGTCTAATAATGATCTTGAAGTGGTATTTCCCTCCTATATTCTGGGTTTTTCGTCATACCTTAGAGTTAATGATGAAGGTAGGCTTGCAGGTGCTCTCATCGATCACTGGGAATGTATATTTTCAAGGTTGGACATCGATGCTCATTATCAACTATTACCGCCAAAACGAGCGGCACATCAGTTCATAACTCGTGAGGCAGTAATTTATGGCGCTAAGATTCGAACGAAAAAGAAGTTCTATTCACTTCCTGATGGGGCTGCTTATTCAAATGAGTTATCTCATATTTATGCTCTATTGCTAGTTCTGGAAGATAATGCTGAATTGCTTGATCGTGAGGAGTGGTGGGAGCTGGAATTAGCAGGTATTGAAGCAAGTAGTTTCAATTTGCTGGTTTATGATAAATATGGAGAGTTAAAGCTGAAGGCAAGACATATCGATCAGTTGATAAAAATGTTGCTTGGAGAGAGAGTTGATGCAGTGCTGCTACCTTCGTTGTATCCCATAGAGGAGTATCTTGCTTCTCAGCGCCTTCCTCTTGCGGGCCGAACAATCGAGACGGCATCTATTCACGGTGTTCTTTCTGGGCATCTATTACGGATGCATCCGATGCTGCTAGTTGAAGTAAACGAATCGGCAGTACGGTGTGCTCTCAAATGATAGATTTTTGATTGAGTGCAGTGATTTGCCAGTGACATGTTGGTGGATAGTATATAGGGCCATGCTAAAAGGTTATCTGTTAAGGAGAAAGTACGACACAAGTTGCGAAGCTCTCCAAAAGACACCGGTTAATTCAAATGTCTTGAATCGTTATTAGCTTGAGGTTTAAGCTATTTGAGACAGACTTCTTCTCTGTGTCGGTACTTCCTACGATGAATAGGCGGCTAAACTCAAACGGGAATTGGCGTTTGAAGCTAATGAACGGAATACTCTTGGAGTATAAGGCTATCGTAAACCATGATGCATCGGCTCTCTCCTACAGTTGTATCAACGAATGGCTTTGAAGGCCACTTCGTAGTTATCTTTGATGCCTTTGATGCGCCAATGATCATGGCGACGGTGATGTCCTCCACCATTTGTCGATCGGCATTCTTTCTATCCAAATAGATGCCAGCGGCATCCGGTAGGCCAAAAGAGATGTCGGTAGCGGGTACTGCAATGGACATTGGAATATCAAAGGCTTTGTGGACGATGTCGGCCAGATGTTGAACGGCAACATCGCGGGTGTAGTCGGTAACACCGCCACCCTTGGAGACACTGGGTTCTGACTGCAATCGATAGATCAGTATGCCACGCTCTTCAATGTGCTTTAAATACTCTCGGGTAACCGCACGCACCAGTTGCTCAAAGGTGTTGGCATTATCAGAAGCTTCCATTTGCCTGCGGCGCAGTGTTCTCAGCTCACGGTCTAGGAGCTTCTTCAGTAAATCGGTGGTGCTTGGAAAATAGGAATAGACCAGAGACTTGCTGATACCCGCCGCGACGCCCACTTTTTCCATGGTGACGGCTGCGACACCTTCGGAGGCGACTATGGTCGCTGTGTGGTCCAAAATGGTGGCAATGCGGGCTTCTGGTGATAGCCGAGTGCGGGTTTTCTTCGAGTTTTCCATAATCTTGCTTATCTGACCGTGGGCACGGATTGCAGTGATGGATCTCAATACCAAAGAGCTGTTGTGGAGTCGTCCAGTCGGCAGTATGAAAGAGTCTGGACCATTCGGTTGGCGCACGGGGTTGCCGTTTGATGTGGGGGTTGCGGTAAGAGCCGGCACCTTAACCACACGTGGCGGTCTGACCTTTATCAGTTCTACCATGGACAGTACCGTTCGCGCCTACGATGTACGTAGCGGGGAGATAAAGTGGTCACAGGAATTACCGGGCAATGGTCAAGCGACGCCCATGTCCTATCAATCCGATAAGACCGGCAAGCAGTATGTGATTGTCACTGTGCCAAATCCGAGTTGGCGCTATCCCCGAGACCCGAATAGCGGAACTTACACGGATTCACAGAGTGTGCAAGATGGCAAAGGGGGTTATGTTATTGCCTATGCGTTGGATAACGAATCGTGAATTGAAGAGTTGGTAAACCATAAAAGCCGCAACGATGGATTAATGGTTGCGGCTTTTTTATGGCTAGGAGTTGGTCGTAAACCTTAACAGACAGTCTCAGCTATCGCCTTTCCCGTCTTACTGATTTATGGGTTGGGTCGCTATTGCAGCTTTAGTGTCTGCAGTATCTTCGGCTGTTGTGGCGTCGGGATCATAGGATGCGGGAATCACTTTTGCTGCGGAGTTTTCCGAATCTGCTACTGTGGATTCCATGTCGGTGTTCATCGTTGGGATGACAGCTTCACTTTCCCAGGCAACGTCG
>CERE01019764.1_pt1 | contig 59792 bp, 51 predicted proteins | sample 530911 | NCBI WGS metagenome assembly CERE01 (sample SAMEA2621092, study PRJEB7988) | marine metagenome | biome: marine biome (ENVO:00000447); feature: mesopelagic zone (ENVO:00000213); material: "saline water (ENVO:00002010), including plankton (ENVO:xxxxxxxx)" | depth 800 m
ATCGCTAAACGAACTGATCAACCAGCCCCTGAGAGACCTTAACCATCTCCGGTTCAGCACTGATTTCGTCGGAAGCCACAAAACCATCTCCGCCGCCGCCCTCTTCACCTTGCCCTTGATGGAAAGACTGATCCGATACATCCACATCAACCAAATCCAACCCCTCCGCATCAAACATATCGCGAAGTCGATGCGCAGTTTGATCGAGCGCTTCGCGAACGACCGCATGCTGACTGGAAAAACTGACGCTGGCCTGCTCCTGATTCAAGGTAACACGCACCTGCAGCTGCCCCAGCTCAGGAGGATCCAACTGGATCTCTGCCGAAGTAATTCGCTGCGATGCCATGACGGCCACTCGTTCAGCGACGGCCGTCTGCCACTGGGGTTGACCGGCTTTTGCCTGGGTAGGCATGGAGAATTGTGCATTGCCCTGCTGTACATTCAACGGGCGCGTACCGCCGCGCTGGGATATGGCAACTAGGGGGCTGGCCTCTCGAGTAGAGCTTGCCCCCTCACCTTTTGTTCCTGCCGTGTCCTTGACGACAGAATCAACTGCACTGGCCACCGCGGCGGCCAGAGTTGTCGGTGTTTGTAACTTCGTAACTGGCGTCTGCTGTGCAGTTTGCGAAAGCGGCGCTTCGCTCAACTTCGTCGCCGTCAGTTTTGGATCTGCAGGTGGCGTTTCAGGTAACTCAAGACCTTCAGCGTCCTCTATCGATCCTGCCTGTGTCGCTGCGTTCAACAACGATGCTGAGGGGCGCAGCGACCCGTCCGGCTTTGAAACCTTGGTATCGCTGGCCTGACTCGCAACAGCAGGCGCTACTTGTGCGCCGTGTGTCGGAACAATACTCTCCACTAAATCATCCAATACGGCATCTACTGATTCCGCCTCTGGGGATTGGGGGTCAATTACCGAAGACACGGCTTTAACAATGTTCTCCAAAGAGATATTGGTATCGGCGGGAACATCCACCAACACCTCTTCCGCGGCGAGAGGCTCAGATACCAATGGATCTATACCGTCCGCCGCAACTGGATCTTGCTGCAGTGCGTCGCCGCCACGCCGCTCAGCGCTTTTATCATCATCGGCTACGGAAGAACTCTCGTGTGCGGTCTCCTCTTCGCGATCTGAACCACCTGCTGTATCGCTCTGAACATCATCATTAGACGCGACCTGGCTGGACCCACTCTGATCGCCCGGCGAAGATGTATCGCTTGCAGATTGACCTGCTGTCGGCTGACTATTAGATTTGGGCTCCTTTACTACCCCGTCATCCGCTGAAGCTCGATTCTGCTTTTGGGCCTGTTCTGACAGGTGTCGATCAAAACTATCGTCCTTATTGCCCGCTTTTTGTTCGAACTCCTTCGTCGAGGGCTTGACCCCCAAATTCAACAAAGCGGAAATATTCACGTCAGCCACGTTGGAATTCATAAATACTGCCCTCACCCAGCCTGGACATGCTCTAGCCGCCCACGGCAATAAAACTTCGCATAGAAGCGGCAACGACTTACCGCTTTTGAATACATTTTTGGTCGCCACCCATTGAATTTTCGGATGACACTGAGAATAGAGCAAGGAAGGTGCCAGCTATACACTGGCGAGCGTGGAATATGAAAATCACATCGACTGGGAGGGGAACTGGCGCTAAAAAGCCTCCAACTGTGCCTTAACCTGATGAAACTCTGTTTCGATCTGTGTTAGCAGGGGCTCAACGCCTTCTACACACATCTCTTTCGCCAGGGTTTCAACCTGCATACACAAATCGGCGAGAGGCAGCGCACCGAGATTACTACTACTGCCCTTCAGGCTATGAGCGCAGTGCCTCAAATCTTCGAAATTTTGGCTGCCCAACGCAGCTTTCAACCGAGGTATTCTTGCCACTACATCATCAACATAGGTAGTAATTAATGTATCGAAATCATCTTCCATAACGTCTTTCAACATGGTCAATGTTTCTGCATCAACTGAACTGGTCATTGCTAACTGTCTATCCCTCAGCCATTAATCATTAGTCATCGGCGTCCCAACGAAACACCGCTTCTACTCGGTTGCCACTACCAATATAGCGCAGCGAATCACACAACGTACTGATTAGCGGAATACCTCGACCACTATACCCCTCGGATTTATGGGTATTATTGATGTTCTCTCGGTGCTGGAAGCCATCACCAGAGTCTTCGACACCGATTCTGAGCGCACCGCCATCCCCCATCACCTGATGGTCTAAACTGAAGCGCACATAACCACCTTGAAGCTGGTCTACTCGCGTTTTGCGCTCTGCGTAGTATTTTGCGAAGCCTTCCGGTGTTTTTTTCCACTCGGAATCCAGCCCCAATACACCGTGCTCGAGGGCATTAGAATAAAGTTCAGCCAAGATAGTATAGAGAGTACCGCTGTGACTTCTTAAACCCGGTACTTCGACCAGGATATTAAGCAGTAAGGGCAGCGGATCAAACATTCTAAAGGTTGAAGGTTTAAGCTCGAGATCTAGCGACCATTCCAACATCCCCCCATAGCGCTGCGGCTCGTACTCCAAATTTGTATTGGTAACCGCGGCTGGATCTGCCATGGAAAGTTCAATCATCGAAAGATCGTCATCACGCTCGCCTTGAGAGTATTCATGCACCGCCGTCAGGATACGATCAAACACGGGGATGGACGAGGCGGAGTCTTTGAAAAGCCCCATGAGCCGCTCTTCACCAAACATCTCACCGTGAGCATTACGTGACTCAATAATGCCATCAGACCACATATAGAGGCGATCATCTTCCTCCATTTCAATATGTAAACAGTCGTCTTTAAAACTCATATTATCGAGAACGCCTAGCGGCAGATGAGTCGAACGAATGGGCTCGACCTCCCCACTGCTGGCCCTATGCAGATAACAATCAGGCAGTCCGCCGTTCCAGATTTTGATCTTGCGCTTGGAAAAGCTCATGTCCACCATGGTGGCACAGCAAAACACGCCAATCGGCAGAATCTGTTTCAACTTTTGGTTAATTTCACGAAGTATGTCGACCATCGAAAAGCCCTTTTGCACCATCCCATAAAAGGATGAAGCTAAAGGCATAGCACCGATCGCGGCGGGTAATCCATGGCCCGTAAAGTCGCCCAACAGCACCATCATACTGCCGGAGGGACGCACCGCTGCGACTATGACATCACCATTGAATACGGCCAAAGGCGAAAGAATATACTTAACATTGTCGGCGTTTAAGCAGCCGGTGTGGGCGATATTATCAAACACCTGCTTGGCAATCGTCTGTTCCTGCATCAAGTGGTCATTGTGAGAAGAGATCTGATCTCGCTGCACCTGAACCTCTTGATGCATTTCACGCATGCGCCGGAAGGACTTAATTTTTGCCTTGAGAATGACCCGATTATACGGTTTAGACAGGAAGTCATCTCCCCCTGCATCCAAACAGCGAACCAGAGATTCTGTATCCGTTAAAGAGGTAAGAAAGATAATGGGAACCAGCTCTTCACCCGCCAATTCCTTGATTTTTCGAGCCGCGCCAAATCCATCCAATTTAGGCATGAGCGCGTCAAGTAGAACCATATCTGGGCTTTCTTCAACAAACGCTGCCACAGCTTCTTCGCCGTCACATACGCTTATCACGTTATGGCCTTCTTTTTTGACGATTGTTTCCAGAATCAACCGATCAGAATCGGTATCATCGGCAATCAAAATGGTGAGGGGTACGGATTCCGACATTCTTTTCGGCCCGCTCTAAGAACACACTATTGAATACTAAATAGCTGTTCGAAGTTAGATATGGTCAGTATTTTCTTAACATCGGGACTGCAGTTAACAATCTCGATCTGTGCGGCATTACCTCCGGCATGGTCACGTAAAAGAAGCAACATACCCAACGCGGAGCTATCCAAATAAGTGGTTTCATTCATATCCACCCGGTATTTACCCGGAGCTTGTTCAAGCGCTTCATAGCTATTGCGAAAATCCTGATGTGCACTGAAATCAAAACGCCCTTGAATTGAAATTATCAACTCCTGCCCGTCCTCAGAAACACGAGATTCAATTGTCATAACTTGCCTCTTTACCTTGCTAATTTGACCCGGATCTTCTTATCCCCGGTGGATATTCCTTAATCACAGCGCTTTGGTCACCGCGTCCACCTACCCTTAAAGGGCTATGGGCGGTTTTCTCAAGTTCCATAAGCTGTAACCAGACTGTCCAACAACCTCAAAAAGTTATGTCAAGACAGGCTTATGAAACCTAATGTTACTAATGATAGACCATAAATATCAGAGTCGGCCGATTGATTCCAGTGGTCGAGAGCGATTACAGGCAATAATGTCTTAGGTCACGGAAATCTCACAACAATTTGGTCAAATTTGGTACAAATCGACGATCTTACTGGCCAACAAATACAGGCTAGCCAATAGTCAGGTTCAAATGCCCATCCTAAAAGATGCTGCTTCACCACTAGACAAAAGCGTCTTCGATAATAGCGCCCGATATCTTATTCAGCGATAAAATCCGATCCGCAGCATTGAGCTTCACCGCCGCCCCAGGCATTCCCCAGACCACGCTGCTCTTTTCATCCTGAGCAATAGTGGTGCAACCACCTTCGCGCATTCTCAGCAGCCCTTCCGCTCCATCCGCCCCCATTCCGGTTAACAAAACCCCCATAGCATTCTTCTTCGCCATTGCTAGCACTGAGTCAAACAACACTTCTACCGATGGCCTATGGCGATTCACTGGCGGGCTCTCTGAGAGCTTACAGACATACCCATAAGACGAACGCGCCAACTCTAAATGCGAACCACCTGGCGCTACATATGCGCAGCCCGCCCTCACGGGTTGATCATGTTCGGCTTCGAATACACGTATTTCGCAATTGCCATCTAGACGAGCAGCAAAGGAGCTGCTGAATGCCGCAGGAATGTGTTGAGCGACTAAAATGGGAGGAGATTGTTTAGGCAGCACGCGCAACACCTCCTTAACCGCCTCCGTACCTCCCGTGGAGGCACCTATAGCACAGACATAGTTCGCCCTCAGGCGAGCGCTCTCCGCCACCGACACAAGCTGTCGATCCAACCAAACATCATCGCGACCGGATAAGTTCGCCGTCGCAGCGGCGCACACCTTGGCAACGATAGTCCGCTTATAGTCCGCCAATGCGGTTGGACCTTGATCCTTGGGTTTAGCGAGAAAATCAACCGCCCCTAACTCGAGTGATTCCAACGTCGCCGGCGCGCCAGCGTGGGTCAGAGTGGATATCATGACCACCGGCATTGGTCTGAGTCGCATCAGATTGGACAAGAATGTCAGCCCGTTCATACGCGGCATTTCTATGTCCAAAGTCAGAACATCTGGATTCAGACGCTTGATCATTTCTCTCGCTTCAAAAGGGTCTTGAGCCGCCCCAACAACCTCGACTCGCGAGTCACTTTGAAGAATCTCGGTCAACATAGATCTTACCAATGCCGAATCGTCAACTATTAGAACTCTTGCTGGCTTCGTCATTCACGCCTCATAGTTTACATAGAGTTGAATTTCAGCTTGCGATAATGTGTTCGCCAAAGCAATCAACTCTATGGGCTTAGAACAATTCAACATCCCCTCCACTGGGCTGCTGATTGATAGTTTTACGGTAAACTTCTTCACGTTTTTCGACGGTATTGTTATGTTGTTTCTTGATTTTGCGCATTTTCACTGAACCGGTATCAGGGAAATACAACACCTTTCTGGGATAGTTACCACCGACATCCTGCGCGACAACACTCAATCCTTCTTGCTCCAAATAACGAACCGCAAATTCAATATTACGAGCACCTATGTTGGTCATATTTGTCAGCACCTGACCACCGCCAAATAGTTTTACCTCAAGATTCTCTTTCTTGCCACCGGCTTTTAGAATTGCATTGATCAAGTATTCCATGGCCCAGTTACCATATCGAGTCGACTCATTGATGTCGTTGACACTCCAACTGCTGTGATTATTTGAGGCTGGCAGCATAAAGTGATTCATCCCACCAATACCGATAACCCGATCTCGAATGCAAGCTGAAATGCAAGAACCTAGTACAGTGGCAATCATCTCGCCTTGCGTACTGACGTAGAACTCCCCCGGAAGGATTTTGGCCGCGGCGACATCCAGGCGCTTATCCCAGTAGCGGTTCACATGTTCAAAGCCCTTTAAGGGTTTTGGCAGCACAGCGTTTATCACCACGTATTCCTTTAATAAATTCTAAGTCTAATCAATTTTTTGGTAGACAGTTTTCCCTAGAGATTTAAACCTATTACTTACCTTGTGAAGATTCTCCGAGTGACCGATAAACAAATATCCTCCAGGAGCCAACATGTCCGCATAGCGATTAAACAGCGTTTTCTGCGTATCTTTGTCGAAATAGATAACGACATTACGACAAAAAATAACATCGAAAGGGCCTCTCATCGGCCACTCATTTAGCAGATTCAGTGGTTTAAACGTGATGAGTTCCTGCAATGCCGGCTTAACTCTGACTTCTTCAGATTTTGGATCTCTTAGGAACCACTTCTTACAACGGGATTCATCCAAGGATTCAATTCGGTCACCGCTATAAACTCCACGCTTGCCATGTGAAACTACATTGGTGTCTAAATCGGTCGCCAACACCTTAATATCCCACTTAGTAACCGGCATTCGCTCCCTCAAGCAAATCGCGATAGAGTACGGTTCCTCGCCCGTGGAGCAACCTGCAGACCAAACCCTGATCCGCTGACTGCCAGAATTCTTCCGCAGCAACTGAGGAAAAACGGTTTTTACCAAAAAATCGAAATGATGATTTTCACGAAAAAACGACGTGAGATTTGTGGTGATCGCGTTGACAAAATCAGTAACTTCATCGTTACCCGGTTGCTCAAGCAACTCGCAGTACTCATCAAAAGAGCTTAGCCCTCGCTGCCGAATCCGACGTGCAAGACGACTATATATCATGTTTTTTTTAAGGTCAGTGAGTTTGATTCCAGTCAGGTCGTAGGCAATATCTTTGACCTGATCAAAGTTTTTCTGACTCATTCGAAACTCGCGCTCGAGATGAGAATCTTTCACCACTACCCCCGCAACCATTCATCGCATCGAAGAGTGCCGCTTCAACATCTACTGCTGTCACGGCCTCACCTAGACTTTATATTAGAACTCTTCCCATTCATCATCGGCTTCGGCCGAAGACAGACGTGATGAGGCTGAAGGAATACGAGCAACACGCGGTATTGAGCGAGATGTCGCTGATGTCGCGGATGTCGACTGGCTCGACGCATGCCCCATATCATCCACAACGAAGAAATCCATCATAGAGTTCATACCCCGGGCTTGCTCAGCCATCGCTTCGCCTGCAGCTGACGCTTCTTCCACTAAAGCCGCATTTTGCTGAGTCATATCATCCATTTCGGAGACGGCCGTATTCACTTGATCGATACCAGAGGTTTGCTCCTGCGCTGCCTCACTGATTTCACGCATCATGGAGCTCACCTTCTCCACCGCACTCACAATATCTTTTAGAGTTTCACCGGACTCATTAACCAACTGAGTGCCGTCACCCACCTTATTTTGACTGTCTCGAATGAGTTCCTTGATCTCTTTAGCCGCGCCAGCGCTTCGCTGCGCTAGATTGCGAACCTCGCCGGCCACAACCGCAAAACCACGCCCCTGCTCACCCGCACGCGCAGCTTCCACAGCCGCATTCAATGCCAACAAATTGGTCTGGAAAGCAATCTCATCGATAACACCAATGATGTCGGAAATCTTCTTGCTTGAGGTGTTGATTTCATCCATGGCAGCCACTGCCCGACTGACCACCTCTCCCCCCTGAACGGCCTTGTCCTGAGCTTTATCAGACAACTGATTGGCCTCTATCGCGTTCTCCGCGCTCTGTTTAACCGTCGATGTCATCTCTTCCATGCTGGAAGCGGTTTCTTCCAATGAGGAAGCTTGCTCTTCCGTTCGCTGGCTCAGATCGGCGTTGCCTTGAGCGATTTCATTGGCCGCGGAAGTAATCGCTCCCGAGGAGGATCGTATGTTGCCTATCACCTCCGTCAGTTTATTCGCCGTCGCATTGGCATCGTCTTTTAGTTGTCCAAAGGAGCCTTGATAGTCTCTTGTAATTCGCTCAGTGAGATCGCCTTTGGCCATTGCTCCAAGCATACGAATAACATCGTTAAGCGCAACTTCCACTGTGCTTACCAAGTGGTTCAATCCTTTACTCAGATTTTCAAAGAAGCCATCTTTATCGTTCAAACTTATCTGCTGAGTAAAATCACCGCTAGATGCAGCTTCAACCATTGCGTCTATTTCACCTTCAATTGCGACTTCAGCGGTTCGATCGGCCCACTCGACCACTGTACCGATACGTTCACCATCGACCAAAATTGGATTAGCGATCAACCTAAAGGTTCTACCGCCCACTACGATTTGCCCGACATGCGTAGATCGCAATGCGTCTAGCATTGTGCGTTGATGTGAAGGATTCTTATGGAACACATCAATATTCGAACCCACTAAGCGATTGGTATCAAAACCCGTAAGCTGTGTTCGAATATCCGCTTCAGCGGTTCTCATCATGTCAACGATGGAATCATTCATGTAGATAATTTCGTAGTCACTATCGGCGATCATTACATTGGCAGAGACATTATCGAGGGCTTGTTTGACACGGGCGTTTTCCGACGAAATACGCTGCTCTTCTTTCTCCCGCGCGAGCCGATCAGTAATATCTTCCCACTCGACCACCGTGCCCAATCGCTCGCCAGCGTCGTCAAATAGCGGCGTTGCAATCAGATTAAATGACAGATCGCCTACGTTCAAAGAAGTACTATAGGGGGTACGCAGCTTACTCAACATACCGCGCTGGTGGGCTGGGTTCTTATGAAAATCATCAACACAGGTACCAATCAAATTATCGATCGAGAATTTGGGCAACTCTCGGGTAAGCGTCTGCTCTCTTGAACGCAGCATATCCACAACAGCGTGATTGGTGTAGATAATATTCAAATCGTTATCTGCCATCATCACGCTGGTATCGCAAACATCCAATGCCTGCTTAATTCGAAGGGTCGCCTCTGCCGCCTGACGTTCCTCTCGGCGCAATCTCACTTCATCGGTTTTGTCGTACCACTCTACGATCGTACCAATACGCTCACCGCTAATGCCGTACCAGGGTGTCGCAATCAAGCCGAACACCATCTCACCTAGCTCAATATCCGTTTTATAGGGATGGCGTAACTCGGAGATCACTGAGCGTTGTTTCGCTGGCGTTTTATGGAAGTCGTCAACACAGGTTCCGACCAAGCGACTGACATCAAAAGACGGCAAATATTTCCGCAGTTCGGTTTCGCGATCTTTGAGCATTTTTTGAACTTGCTCATTGACATAAACAATATTCAAATCATTGTCCGCCAACATAACATTCGCCTGACAAACTTTCAGCGCGTTGGAGATGTTCGCGTTTCGCTCATTTTCCGCCGCTTGGAGTTTTTGCTGGGTGATGTCCGTAGCAAACTTCACTACCCGATAAGGGTTTCCCTGGTCATCAAAAAGCGGGTTGTAAGATGCTTGAATCCACACCTCCTTCCCCCCTTTTCCAAAACGACGAAATTCTGACACTCGATTTTCACCGCGGTTCAACGCCTGCCAAAACTGTTGGTAGTCAACACTGTTTCGAGTTTCATCGTCGATAAACAGACTGTGGTGCTTACCTTGAATTTCCGCCAGCTGGTAACCCATTACATTCAGAAAATTCTGATTGGCAGTGATGATATTTCCGCTTAGATCAAATTCGATCACCGCTTGCACTAAATCAATGGCCGCCAACTTGGATCGCATATCGCGAAGTTCCGAGTCGTTAGAGAAACCCAATTGTTGAAAGATCTTCTTCATGTCGCCCTCAATATGCGTGTATCACGCAGATCAGTAGTTCGTCGCCACTAAACGTTGCCGTCTTGTACGAGTTGTTTTGATAATTCAGCCAAGTTTGGCATTTCGTCCATGGCTAGGAGCTTGTCGATTTCAAGTAAGATAACCATCTTGTCATCAACATTGACCAAGCCTCGAATATAATCTGTTGACACCGCGTCCCCTAGATCTGGAGCGGCCTTCATATCGCCATCTGTTAGGTTGTATACATCCGATACCGCATCGACAATGATCCCCATAACTCGACTGCCCTTTTCGGTTTCGACCTTCAAGACAATCACCACCGTAACAGGCGTGTACTCTATGGCTTCCATGCCGAAGCATTGGCGTAAGTCAATCAACGGAACGATGGTGCCGCGAAGATTAATCACCCCTTTCACATTCGGTGGAGCATTGGGTATGGGAGTGGCTGATTCCCAACCGCGGATCTCTTGCACGCACAAGATATCAACACCGTATTCCTCCTCAGCCATGATAAAGGTTAAATACTGATTTCCATCGTCAGCTCCAACCGCCATATCTTGAGCATCTAGTGTCGTTTCTATCACTGTTTGCATCTGCATATTCCTGCTTAAGCAATACTTTTCAGCGATGGTGTCGAGCCCGCAGGCGACACCAACTGAACCTGTTGTTGATGAGTGATCCCAGCAAGCTTGACCAAACCTGGAATATCCAAAATCAAAGCCACAGTGCCGTCACCCAAAATCGTCGCGCCGGAAATACCTTCAACACGCTGATAATTCTGTTCAAGACTTTTAATGACGACCTGTTGTTGGGCCTGCAGATCATCCACCACGACTCCTACCTTTTCACCGTCGTATTCGACCACTACCATCAACGCTTCATCCAAGCTATTGGTGTCCGCGTCGATATTGAAAATTTCATGTAGTTGAATAATGGGAACGTATTCATCGCGCAGCTGAAATACATCACAACCGCCTGCCACGCGGCTAACTCTCTCGTCTTTACTCTGCAAAGATTCAACAATGGACACCAACGGAAATATGTAGGTTTGATCGCCGACGCGCACCAGCTGACCATCCAATATGGCCAAGGTTAGCGGCAGACGAATAGTAATTTTTGACCCCTTACCGATAGTGGAGTTGATTTCAACGGAGCCATTTAACGCCTGAATATTGCGCCGAACGACATCCATACCAACTCCGCGCCCAGAAACATCACTCACTTCCTGCGCGGTCGAGAAGCCCGGCTGGAAAATCATGTCGTAGACCTGCTCGTCGGACAGAGATTGTGCTTCCTTCTCCTGAATCATGCCGCTATCTAGCGCCTTCGCCACAATTCGAGATCGATCTAAACCCTTGCCGTCATCGGTAATCTCAATCACCACATTGCCGCCTTGATGATAGGCGTTCAATGTGATCATTCCGGTATCAGACTTGCCTGCCTCCACTCTTTCTTCTGGCTGCTCTATACCGTGATCGATAGCGTTGCGTACCAGATGAACCAAGGGATCACCGATTTTCTCCATCACCGTTTTATCGAGTTCGGTTTGCTCTCCAATGAGCTCTAGATGGATTTTTTTATTGAGCCTCTTGCCTAAATCGCGAACCATTCGGGGAAAACGACTAAAAGCAAAGCTGATAGGCAGCATCCGAATGCGCATAACGCTTTCTTGCAATTCGCGAGTATTTTGCTCGAGCTGACTCAGCCCTTCGCGTAACTTCGGCAGGCAATTGATATCAAAGTCATTGCCCAATTCCCCCAACATGGACTGAGTAATCACCAGCTCACCGACCATATTGATTAGAGTATCAACCTTATCGATACCCACTCGAATTGACGTTGATTCGTTCGAGGACGTTTTTTTGACGGCGGAGGCTTTGGGGAGGTCTCTTTCCTGTGGCGCAGACTTGTTAGAAGCTATTGCGACCTGTGAGTCCGGCTCACCACCCGCGATAGAAACTGGCTCGCGACTTTGCAGAGTCCCTTCAACGCTAACCGACTCGCTTTTCGACAAACTGATACTGTCGACTTCTTGCCCGTTTGAACTCGAGTCAGCCGCATCGGTTGCCCCCTTCGCACTACTGACTTGCCTTGTGACGACAATATCGGACTCATCCACGACCCACTCAAAGGCTTCGTGAATCTGCGACTCGTCACAACCTGCATCAATATTCAATTGCCACGCCAAATAGCACGATTCAGGGTTAAGTAAACTCCAGCGGGGTAATGATTCAACTTGTGCCGAGACATGTCGTAAACCTGCGTCGGCCAATTCGCGAAATATGCGTAGGGGCTCATTGCCAGTCCGCAAGACATCTTCACCGGGCTTGAAACTAACGCTCCACCCATCGTTCTCAGAGACCGCAATGCCGCTTTCATCCGAGCCTTGGTCTTCAGCGTCGTGCTGATGACAGGCGAGAACTATCTCGAGGTCAGATTCGTCGACAACCCACTCAAACACCTCATCAAGTTTGGACTTGCTGATTCTATCGCGAAATACAATATCAAAACCTAAGTAACAAGCCTCAGGATCGAGCACTGAATAATCAGGTACCTGCTCAAATATCGGTGTCACACAAGTTCTACCTAGCTCTTCCAGCTCGCGCAGAATCCTAAGGGGCTCATTGCCGGTGCGCAGAATGTCTCGCCCGGGAATAAAGCGTATACGCCACGGACCATCGATTTCCTCAGCGCCTTCAGGCCCCTCTTTTACAGAAGAAGAATCCTCTAACTCTCGGGAAGCAATGTCGCCTGAAGGCGAAGACTCTGACGGTACCGTTAAATAGTTGGGTGACTGTGGGTCTTGTGCCAATATCTCTTCAAATGCTTTGCCTAAAGTTGCAGATTGCTCCGCATCAGGTGTTTCATCACTTTGCAAAGCGGACAACAGATCTCGCAGGCAATCCACTGACTGCAAGAATAAATCGACATCATCCTGGCGTATGGGACGGGCATCAGATCGAATTTCATCGAGTAACGTTTCGAGCACATGAGTGAAATCGGCGACAATCGAAAAGCCAAAGGTGGCACTGCCGCCTTTGATAGAATGCGCGGCTCGAAATATGGTATTGATGGTTTCGGCATCGACTGCCGAGGGATCTAACTCCATCAATGCACTTTCCATCGAGTCGAGCCCTTCAAAACTCTCCTCAAAGAAAACCTGATGAAACTGAGACAGATCCACACTCATGCTAGAGCACCTTTTTGATGGTCGCTAGCAGCTGATCGGGATTGAATGGTTTAACAATCCAACCGGTAGCACCTGCAGACTTACCTTGCATCTTTTTGCCTGTGCTGGACTCGGTGGTAAGCATCAGAATCGGCACAAACTTGTAGCTTGGCAACTTGCGTAATTCAGCGATTAACGCGATGCCATCCATATTGGGCATATTGACATCGGAAATTACCAGATCTACCGCCCCCCCCTTTGCGAGCTTCAGGGCCTCCACCCCGTCACAGGCTTCTACTACATCGTGGCCAGCGCCTTTTAAGGTAAAAGAAACCATCTGGCGCATAGATGCAGAATCATCGACGGCAAGAATCTTTGCCATAGCGTGTCTCCAAAGTGACAAAAATTAAGTATTATTCGAGGGATATCTAAATCCGTTTAATCAGTGAGAGTCCTACTGCGACCAGTTCAAGCAACAAGACCTAAATGCTCCTTCAAGCCTAGCTGTTCGCTGGCTTCAATTAGCGCGCTAGAAGGTGAACTCCAGCTTACTTCAGCCTCATGCTGCTTGAGTGTTTTCATAAACACGTAGATAAGCTGTAAGCCTGCTGTGTCTGCTCTAGTAACATCGTTTGCGCTAAAAATGACATCGTTGCTGCCGCTAATGTACTGATCGAGTTCGTTGTACAACGATTCCGCATTGGCAATTGTCAGATTCTCGGGTAAGTCAACCGTGACTGTGTTACTCACCACTGCCTCCTATTATCGTCCGTGTCTTATTAAACATTCACATCACCGATAGTTTTGGTGATTACAGTGGATATCGGTCAGTAAATTGATAACTTTACTAATGAGTGTCGATATTTATTCTAGTCGGAGTTTCTTGGCTTGCGAGAAATTCACGCCCAATGAAGCGCAATTCGATCTTTGAAAGGGGAGTTAGGCGTCATCTGTTGAAAAATAGCACTAACAATGAGGATATGGAGCCTATAAAACGCTCGGCGATGTTGTTGATCGGTGATTATTTGAACAGGAAGGCGATTCGAATTGCAATTAAATTTGTGTTCTCGCAGCAATCATCGACAGCTCATCCATCTCTTTTTGCAGCTGTTTCTCAAACTGAGCGTCTTCTTCTGATTTCAATCCGGCGATCATCTTTTCGATGTTTTTTCGGCGTTGATAACAGAGTTGCCAGTTGCGGAGAACGTTGCTTTCATTGTCACGCAATTGCTGCAGCTGCGCCTTCTGCGTCTCTACTACCCCCATCAGCTGAGCCAAAAACTGTCGGTCGTTCATCAATGCTTGCACACTGACGCCAGCCTTTGGCTGATTAAGTTGGGTTTGGTAGTCGAGTTGATACTTTTCGATCTGCTGCAGCTGCTGCTCTGTCTGCTGAGAGGCCTGACGAGCCTGCTCTAAGGCCTGAGCGGCTCCGTCTTCGGCTCTTTTCGCCATATCCAGTACTAGTAGCATTCGCTTGGAGCGTTTCACGTTTATCTCATCAACCTTTACTTCGTAGCCAATAGCTCCGGTGTTTCGAGCCTCATTGACGACCACTTTACCGTACAGGCAGCCGCTTCATAGCGGCAATCTTAGCGCTTAGGGTGTGACGCCAGCGTCCTGAGTTTGCGCGGCTGCACTAGCTTGAGCGACCGGACTGAGCACTGGCGCCATCAGCGACAGCAGCTGCTGACAGCTGTTTTGGAAATCTATACGCTCTTGTAGTCCCTGGGAAATAAACGCCTTGATATGCGGTGTCCTTTCTATTGCGTTATCGATGTCTGGATCACTCCCTTTGCGATAAGCGCCGATATTAATCAGGTCTCGGTTCTCCTGATAAAGTGACTGCATTTGTTTAAATTTCTGCATAATCTGGAGATGTTCTGCAGGAACAATATTTGGCATCGCACGACTGATGGAGGCTTCCACGTCAATAGCGGGATAAGTCCCCTCCTCCGCCAAGCGTCGAGAAAGAACGATATGTCCATCGAGAATCGCGCGCGCAGCATCAGCAATGGGATCTTGAAGATCATCTCCCTCGGTGAGCACCGTATAGAACGCCGTGATAGAACCGCCACCTTCGGCGGCGTTACCGGCTCGCTCCACCAGTTGTGGAATTTTGGCAAACACCGAGGGCGGATATCCTTTGGTGGCTGGGGGCTCACCGATCGACAAAGAGATTTCACGCTGAGCCTGAGCGTAGCGAGTGAGCGAATCCATGAGCAAGAGCACATTCTTGCCTTGATCCCGATAATATTCAGCCACGCGAGTACACAACTGCGATGCCCGCAAACGCATTAAGGGAGCATCATCGGCAGGCGACGCGACTACCACGGCTCGACGCAGGCCCTCCTCACCCAAAATGTGATCAATGAATTCCTTAACCTCTCTGCCCCGTTCGCCAACTAGGCCTACAACGACAACGTCGGCAGTGGTAAAGCGAGTCATCATCCCCAGCAGCATACTCTTACCCACACCCGAGCCGGCGAATAAGCCCAAACGCTGACCCCGACCCACGGTGAGCAATGCGTTAATTGCGCGAATCCCCACATCTAAGGGCTCACTGATCGGATGACGATGCAGGGGATTAATTTTGGCCGCATTGAATTCAAGGTAGTCGTCGCCCGGCCAAAGTGGTTTGCCATCGAGCGGCTGGCCAAGGCCGTCTATCACCCGCCCCAGCAACTCCGGACCAATCTGAATGCCGCTATCGGCCCCCACCGGTCGAACAATGGCACCAGGCTGCACACCTTCAACATGCTGTATCGGCATGAGATAGATCTTGCCATCGGAAAAACCAACCACTTCTGCATCAATTCGACGGTCATCATGGGTGATCACTTCACATTGATGACCAATAGACACATTCAAACCCACAGCCTCTAGCGTCATACCCACTAAGCGAGTTAAACGCCCCTGTGCTTGCGGCTGAAATTGAAAGCGTTTATTGGGTCGATGATCGTGCAAGTGCTGCAATAAACTCACGAAGGATTATTTCCGTCAAAGCCCTCAGCGGGCGTGTTCCCATTAGAACCCTCAACATTAGACGCCTGTGGTGGCGAACCCGGGTCAAGCTCACGTGACGAAACCTGTGCGGAGCTGCTGTTATGTTCAGTCTCGGATGCAGCTGAGGTACTTGGCAGGTCATTATCTTGGGCTTGCCCTAGAGATTCGTCAGAAGCACCGCCGCTCGGTCTAGCTATCTCTGCGCTGTGGGCGTCATTTTTTGGACCGTCATTGTCGTTCGATTTTGCGCTTTCGCTGTTCTCTATAGTTTCTGCACTACCTATGCCTTCAACGGCCGTGGCACTCTGAAAGTGGTCACTCTGAGATTCAGAAGATAAAAGATCGTCTGCCTCCTCGGAGGAACTTGTCAACTGACGATCAAGGAATTGACTGAACATGGCCTGTAATTTCGATTCAATAGTGAAATCGACGAGACTTTCATCCGTCTGAATCCGACAGCCGCCCGGTAGGATTTGTGAATCCCCGCGAAATGCCCAGTCTTTGCCATGCTCCTCACTGAATGTTTCCACCAAGGCCAAGTCATCGGGGTTTAGGCAAACCGTAGTATGGCGGGCCCCCACGGGTAACACGGCGATCGCCTGCTTTACGACCGACAAAATATGCGAGGAATCTTGCAACAGCTCTCGCTCGACTAGCTGTCGAGTCAGGCTGGTGACGTAATTGAGCACCGTCGTCTCGAGCTGCTGTTGCTGATGAGAAATGGGATCAATCAATGCTTCTGCCACTTGCAACAACTGTGAAACTTGCTGCTCAAACACAGGCCGACTTTCTTGCTCTGCTTTTTCCAGTCCTGCTTGGTAACCCTGTTCAAGCCCCTCTTTTTGACCCTGCTCAAAACCTGCTTTTTCCCCTTGAGTGAAACCTTCCTTTTCAGCTGCTTCAGTAATCGCCTGAAGCTCTTCTGCGGTAATGGGTGACAGCTCTAGAGACTCATCTAGATCGACTTCTTCGATAATTTCGTCGCTGCGAGCCACTCGATCCTTTTGCTCTTTCTCTGCCGATGGCAGTACTTTTTCGGCATCACCCATATCAGGCAATTGCCAAACATCAAACTCACCTAGATCTTCGGAGGCAATAATATTGGGGGATTTATAACTCATTCTGTACTCGACGCACTAGGCAGCCGCAAGCGAGAGCAGAAAAAACGTCACAACGTAATAATTGAGCGCGCGGGCACGCACTGCCTACAACGTCGGAACGCTGACGTTCGCAGCGTCCACGCTTACACCATTTGTTCACCGCCGCCTCCCAACATGATTTCACCGGCATCGGCCATTCGTCTCGCAATAGTGAGAATCTCTTTCTGTGAACCTTCCACTTCGGACACCTTGACAGGCCCCTTAGCTTCGAGATCATCGCGCAGCAATTCAGCAGCGCGCTTCGACATATTTTTGAAGATTTTTTCCTGTAGACCTTCATCCGCCCCTTTAAGCGCAACGATGAGAATTTCGGAAGAAACTTCGCGCAGCAACGCTTGAATACCTCGATCATCAACTTCTTTCAGATTATCAAAGACAAACATCAAGTCTTGGATCTGGGTACCCAAATCCTCATCCACTTCTTTTATGGATTCCATGAGATCCGCTTCAATTGAGCTATCGAGATTGTTCATTATCTCTGCCGCGACTTTATAGCCACCCATGGCTTTGGTTTGCGAAGCCGCATTGCCCGAGAACTGCTTCTCTAAAATATCATTGAGTTCTTGCAGCGCTCCCGGCTGAACGGTATCTAATGATGCTACCCGCATCATGATATCCAGCCGTACTTTTTCGGTAAAAAACTGCATGATCTCCGCCGATTGATCAGAATCCAAATAGGCAATAACAATCGCTTGGATTTGAGGGTGCTCATTGCGAATGATGTCGGCAACAGAGCGCGGCTCCATCCACTTAAGGGTATCGAGACCCGTGGTGTTACCACCCAGAAGAATACGATCGATGAGACCATTAGCCTTATCTTCACCAAGAGCAGTCACTAGCATGTTACGAATATAGCTATCAGCCCCCATTCCTAAGCCTGTCAGAGTGCGGACCTCTTCAAGGAAATCACCCAACACAACTTCGACTGTATTTTGTTCAACGTTAGCCAGCTGCGACATCGCCGTCCCCAATCGCTGAACCTCTTTCGGACCCATGTGCTTGAGAATCTCTGCCGCATCCGCCTCGCCCATGCTCATTAGCAAAATCGCGGCCTGCTCGACCTTAGAAATAGACAGTGGCGCTGGAGCACCACCTTGTTGCTGCGCATTTGCGCCTTCCGCATCACTCATCTTCGTTGACCCAACGTTTTATCACCTGCGCCACTCGGCCAGGATCTTCCGCCACCAATCCCTTGATCGCGTTCAATTGTTGTTCGTAACTTTCTTCTGGGCTCGGTAATGCCAGAGCGTCTCCGCCGGTAAGAGTAACCGTCTCATCGGAGAGACCCTCGAAACTGTCGAGCCCAGAGGACTGCAAGGCCGCCATTTCTTTGGCTTTCTCGTCTTCTTTGGCCTTGGCTCCCGTATTCGTTAAGCTCTTCAATACCGGTCGTAACAAACCCACTACTAACGCCACAATAATGAACAAACCCACCAGCTGTTTAGCCAATGACAAAAACCAAGGTTTTTCCCAGATTGGCTGCTCACCAATCACTATTTCATCGCGTTCTACGAACGGTGAATTGAGCACATTAACGCTGTCGCCACGTACGGCTGAAAAGCCTACCGCATCGCGCACTAGAATCGCCAAGCGCTCAAGATCATTTTCGCTCCAAGGTGTGCGCACCTGAGCCCCCGTTTCTGGGTCAAGACTCACCTTGTCATCAACCACAACCGCTACCGTCAAACGACGCACCTTACCCAACTGGTGTTTGGTATAGCTTACTGTACGGTCTAACTCAAAATTCCGTGTTGCTTGTTTACGGCTGTTTTGTGAGGGCTGTCCTGCGCCAGCAGGATTGTTAGGATTTGCGACCTCAGGCGCCTCTCCATTGGCTGGAGGCTGATTGGTTAAGGCTCCGGGTATGCCAGCCACAGCACCGTCACCAACACGCGCCTCTTCTAAGGTTTGCTCACTGCGAACCGCGGGAAGATCCGGATTGAAGATCTCTTCCGCCTGTTCGACCTCAGTGAAATCCACATCGGCGCTGACTTCCGCTTTATAACTTCCAGCCCCGACCACAGGATTCAAAATACTGTTGATCCGATTGGCGATATCATTTTCTACTTTGCGAGTGTAGTCGCGCTGGCGTCCAGCCATTAGCATTTCTTGGTCTTCCTCACCGGTAGTCAGCAAGTTGCCCTTCTGATCGACCACCGTTACATTCTCGAGAGATAATTCGGGAATACTAGAAGCGACCAGATTTGCAATGGCCTTCACTTGGGCTGGTTTAATTCCGCGCCCCGGAAATAGCTCTACGAATACCGACGCACTTGGGCGTCGAGGATCTCTTACAAAGACCGAGCGCTTGGGGATAGCCAAATGGACTCGAGCGCTGCGAACGGAGTTAATGCTGGTCACGGTGCGAGCAAGCTCACCCTCTAGACTGCGACGATAGCGTGCGCCTTCCATGAATTGACTGGTGCCCAGCGGCTGCTCTTGATCGAGCAGCTCAAAACCCACCGAGGCATCTCCCGGCAAGCCAGCTTCCGCCAATTTCAAACGCGCGTTATGGACATCTTGGTCGGCAACCAATAAGGCTCCAGAGGCGCCATCAATTTTGAAGGTAATGTTATTGGTTTCAAGGATTTCCACCACTTCCGCAGAATCCAATCGATCCAAGCTTCCATAGAGGGGACGATAGTCTTCACCCTGGGTCCAGAGCACCACCGCAAAGCCTATGGCGACACTGGCGGCCAATCCAACCATCAACCCTGCCTGGCGGATCAGATTTAGACTGTTAAAGCCCTCCATCAAATCGTTGGCCGGAGTGCTATTGGGTTCCGACATCACGTCAGTTTCTGCATTAGCCATCTATTGTCTCAACTCGCTGTTATATCAATCGACACAGGAAAACACGCTCTAAACTGGCATATTCATGACGTCACGGTACGCGTCTATCAGTTTGTTTCTCACCTGCAACATGGATTGGAAAGACACACTGGCCTTCTGTGAGGCGACCATGACATCAGTAACGTCGACATTGGGATCACCCATTTCGTAGGCTGTCGCCATACTGCTGGACGCCTTCTGTACGTCATTCACCTTATTGACGGCTTGCTCTAACATGTCGCCAAAAGACGGTACCTCTGAGGCACCTTTTACGTTTGATGCACGCCCCGGCAGCACATCTGCCACATCCTTAGCAGCTAGCCCTTCAGGGCGCTGAAAGCCCTGAGACTGAGTCTTTAACGAACGCATCTCAACCAACAAACGATTTATGTCTACTCGATCAGTCATATCCACTTCCAAGCCATATTCGCAAAATCTAGCTCTCGCCTTAGGGTGACAAAAAACTGTCGATCCTATCGCTAAGACGAGTAGTACTAGGCTCGATGCACAAAACAAGCCAAGAATTGCCGTCGGCAAGTTATTGCCGTTGCCTTCACTGGAAGCGAACAAATAGAGAGTTTACGGGAGGTAACAGTCGTGGAATGACGGCTCGGTCACGGATATTTCATCAAAACGTAACGTCAAGGGCTTGACCCTCTGAGCGTAGAGGGTATAGTTTTCGACCAGACCAAATTATAAATGCAATAAAAAACAAAAACGCAGTAAGTATCGACACGGAGGAATTTCGATATGAGCAGTGAGGTCTCGACCCGTAAAACCACTAAAACCACTCAAGCAAAACGCGGTAAACGCGCATCTCAGGCTCAATCCAACGAGCTGGATTCGCGACGACGGCTAGAAGAACGACTGGAAGATATTCGGCTAGCACGAGAACTGAAAGAGTTTGATTTCGAATATTGCTGAATAGCACTAGCGAAAAATCGTTCAAATCTATGGATGTTTGAGTTCGTAGATTTGAGCTATTAGAGTGCGTCACGCCTTCTGGACATCGTGTTAATTAGACTCGTGTGGCCTATTCTATTAGGCCCCGCTGAGTTTGTGATGAGCTTTACCCAAGCCGCACACACCACGCGATATCATCTGCTTTACAGCATCCGCTTGGCCTCTTGAAAAGCCCAGCCTGACATCAGAATGCCAGGTCAAACCGATTGGTGCCACACTGCTGCACTGCGGATTCTCCCCAGTGATGCCTCAGAATGACCTCAATAAGCCGTACTCACATCTAACCCAGAGTCTTTTAAGCGGGCTATTTTATAGCGCAGAGTCCGCGCGCTAATCCCTAGACGTTCGGCAGTATTTTTCTTACTACCACGCTCTTCACGTAACGCCGACAAGATGATTTCGAACTCTCGCCGCTTGAGATCATCTCCCAGCACACCGGCATCTTCTTTCTCAGCCGACAAACCGCCCAGCGCTTGATTAACGACTGATGACGAGGCCAATTCGGATGTAGCCTGAGCGAACCCACTCGGCACAGAAAAGCCCGATGATTGACTCTCGCTGGGCATACGAGCCGCAGCCGGGGTCCCAGAAAATGCTGCCCCGCTGCCATCGGCTGCCTCCAGTAGACTAGGCTTAGCACTGTGCTGCTGCACATCAATCAAACCCAAATCTTGAGCATAGATGGTGGCACCAGCTTGGAGAATCAAAGCCCGCTGCATGACATTATCCAGTTCACGAACATTGCCCGGCCACACATATTGCTGCAGCGCCTGACGAGCACTGTCATCCAGCCTTACGCCCTTGCGATATTGTTTTCCAGCGTGGCGAGCTAGCAGACTTTCAGCCAACGGCAATATGTCCGCAGGGCGATCTCTCAAGGGGGCCCAGTGCAAAGGTAAAACGCTCAAACGAAAATACAAATCCTCGCGAAACTTACCCTCGGCAACGTACTGACGCATATCTCGGTTTGACGTTGCGATCACCCTAACATTCAGCTTAATCGTCTTACGACCACCTAAGCGCTCCACCTCTTTCTCTTGCAACACACGCAACAGCTTGGCCTGCAACCCCATATCCATCTCGGATATTTCATCCAGCAGTAAGGTACCGCCATCGGCCTGTTCGAATTTACCTGGCGCACTGGCATAAGCCCCAGTAAATGCCCCCTTCTCATGACCGAACAACATCGCCTCCAGCATATTTTCTGGTATCGCTGCGCAATTGATGGCCACAAAAGGCTTGTTAACTCGAGGTGATTTAGCGTGAATGTATCTGGCTAACACCTCTTTACCGGTACCCGACTCACCAATAATCAACGCGGTTGAATCGGATTCCGCGACTCGCTGGGCCAACTGCAACAACTGCAAACTGGCAGGATCTTCAGCAATGGGCGAATCATCACCAGGAGTCGAAGACTCACTGGTATATCGAGTGACTGTTTCCACCAGAACTTCTGGCGCAAAAGGCTTCACTAAATAGTCCACTGCGCCTTCGCGCATGGCATCCACCGAACGATCGATACTGCCATATGCGGTATTCAATATGACTGGCAAATGCGGATAGCGTGCTTTGATTTCACGCAGCAGTTGATGCCCATCCATGCCGCCCATATTGACATCAGAGACGACACACTGAATCTCCGGCTCGCTTTCTAGCTGCAATAGCGCGGCTTCACCGCTGTCCGCAGAAAACACGTCAAAGTTTGCCAGCTGCAAGGTATCCTCGACGGCTTCTCGTAAATCCATGTCATCTTCAACGATCAAGACTTTGGCAACACTGGGATTCATTACCGGCATAGGCGCAGCCATATCAAACTCCTACTTCACAAATGGTTGATTGGGTTAATTGTGCAAGAGGCAACTGCAACTTCGCGCAAGTACCTTGACCGACTTTGGAATCAAGCGTGAAATTTCCGCCGTGACGTTTAGCCACGCTTTCCACTACTGACAGGCCCAATCCGGTACCTTGAGATTTAGTCGTAACAAAGACATCTTTAACAGACTCCAACAAACTCAACTCGATACCAGGGCCATTATCAGAGACGGAGAAACTCATGCTGCTTTCCGCCGACAATGTTAGGTCAATATGAATTTCGGTACTTCCGGCCTGAACAGCGTTATTAACTAGGTTTAAAATGGCGCCTATTAGGGCGTCTTTGTGACAACGTAATAAATGAGTTGGACAGTGATTAAGCCACTGACACTTCACCCCATTGGGGTTCAAAAGTACCTCGACCTCCTCCTCAACGCCTTGCTGTAAATCGGCACAGGTAATGACATCGTTGAGCGGAATATCGCCCTTCACGAACACCAGCATATCCTGAACTTGGCGCTCCATATGATTGAGACGCTTCAACAGTTTATTTGAGAATGTGCTTTGCTGCTCTTGAGACAAGGCACCGCCAGACAAGTGACCCGCGTACAACATAGCCGCCGACAAAGGCGTGCGAATCTGATGCGCCAATGCAGAAACCATCTGCCCCAGCGCGGAAAGACGCTCATGACGACTCAATTCGCTTTGCAATCGACGAGTCTCAGTTTGATCGGTTAGCAGAATGATTTGACCATCTTCTGCCAAAGAGCGAGTGGCGATACTGATACGACGCCCGTCTTTAGTGGAGATTTCGTGTCCGTCGTCTTTTTTGGGGCAGAAGCTACGCTCGATGATTTCCATCCAACGCTCGCCTTCTATAGGCTCGCCCAACATATCTCTAGCGGCAGGATTCGCCTGACGAATAAACCCACGCGAATCGAGTACGATTACACCGCCGGGCAAAACGTTGAGCAACCCTTCCAGCTGCTCGGCAATTTTTTCCTTCTCGGCCAACTCCTGCATTCGCTGCGCAGAGACCATGTTCAGCTCTTGCGTCAAATCAGCGACACGGTTTTCCAGCAGCTCATAAGAACTGGACAGTTGCTGCGACATTTTATTGAACATGTCGAAAGCTTCACGCAACTCTTCTTTGCCACTAGGCAAAGGAATTGGATTATTAGAGACCACACCCGCTGCTACGCCAGGATGCGCTGTCACTGGGATGGAAGCTTCTCGAACCAAGGCGGCACCCGCCATAATCTACTCCTGCTGTACTGATTACGTCTCGTAAGCGTCAAAGAGTTAACGCTTTCGAACATACAACAAGAGTACTGCAAGCAAGGTGCCAAGTTACTGATACAGAAATGATCCCTCGTTATTGCCTAGCCGAACGACTAACCAACAGCTGCCAGAGAAAGCGAAAACTCCCCTGATAAAAACCTAACGCCAGCAGAATGCAAGCTCCCCCCATCAGTGTATTGATGCTCACCGCCTCACCCGCCAAATAGCTACCGAGAATGACCGCTATCACCGGCGTCAACAAAGGAATCAATGACACGGTGGCGATATTGAAGGATTTAAGAATCTTAAAGTAAGCAACAAACCCAAGCAGAGAGCCAATCAAAGACAAATACAGCAAGGCCCAGAAACTCTGCGGGCTAAACTCAAGATTGAGATCCCCATCCAAGAACCACCAGCACAACAACAACCCCGGTATCGAAAACACCATCCCCCCCATGGCCTGCTCCATAGCCTCAACCTCGTGCACCGCACTCAAACGCTTCACGAGTAAGGAGCTAAAACAAAACACGCACACCGAAACAATCATCAAACCAATACCCAGCGGGCCATTTTCCCCGAGAGTTAACTGATCAGAAAACACCACCCACAAACCGAGCAATGCCAACAGCAGAGAAAGCCACCGCGATGGCGACAATTTTGGCTCACCCAACATGGGAATCGCCAACAAACCATTCACAAAAGGCGTTACGCCGAACATGATGGCTATCAATCCCGACGGAATGTACTCGCTGGCGGTATACACCAACGGCATATTCGGAAAGAGCCCGATAGCAGCTGCGGCATAAATCGGCCAATTCTCAAGTCGCATCGGAATGCGACGGCGAAGCAACACAAACATCACGCAAGCGACCGCCACTGCAAAGACGATACGCAGAGATATTGAGACCATTGGCGTCAAACTGTGGTTGCTGAATTTAATTGCGAGGGGCGTGGTTGACCATATCAACACCACGCACACATACGCCCAAGAGGCTTGCATAAGTTACTCCAACTAGTACTGCCTAAAACCACCGCCCCAAAACCAAAAAAGCCGCAGTTTTTAGGCTGCGGCTTTCGAAGACTTGATAAAAACAAACTAAACCCTAATCAAATCCTCGAGCAACAGCAGCACAGACCACCCAGATTCGCGCAAACATCGCGCAATACGGGGTCGCCAGGACACAAGCTTTAACTGTTGAACAAAGATGATTCATGTTTTTAATGTCGTTAATCAGTCGTTAAATTCGTAAATTAAGTCATACACCGGCTCGACCGGGTACTGAGCTGTTGCTGCATAGTCTGCAGCAACGAAAAAGCCACCGCATAAAGCAGTGGCTTTGGAGGGAGTCTAAAGGATAAATTTTGAAAAAACCAGACTCGTCTTTACAGAAGCAAAAACTACCCGCGCTGGAGCTCGTATTTTCTCATCTTCTCGACCAAGGTAGTACGCCGAATCGACAGGCGATCAGCGGCCCGAGCGACAATACCACCACAATCATCCAGCGCCTGCTGAATAAGGTTACGCTCCAATTTTGTCAGGTATTCTTTCAGATCTATTCCTTGATCTGGCAACAGGGCCGTGTCGGACATACTGACCAAATTGGGCTGCCCCACCTGCTCTTCGACTTCAAACTCAAACTCTTCGTCGGTCACATCCACATGACGGTACTTTTTAGGAAGATCCTGCACACCAATAACGCCATAGGGGTGCATAATTGCCATACGCTCAACTAAGTTAGCCAGCTCTCGAACATTACCAGACCACTCATGTTGACAGAGAGACATGATCGCAGCCGAGTTAAAACGAATTGAACCACGCTTCTCACTTTCCATGCGTGAAACCAGCTCACTCAACAACAGCGGAATATCTTCGGTCCGCTCACGCAGCGACGGCATTTCGATGGGGAATACATTCAAGCGATAATAGAGATCTTCTCGGAAACCACCATCGGTAATCATTTGCTCCAAATTCCGATGAGTTGCGGCAATGACGCGAACATTCACCGTCTGCGTCTTATTCGCGCCTACGCGCTCAAAACAACGCTCCTGCAATACACGTAAAATCTTTACCTGCATGCTTAGTGGCATGTCCCCAATTTCATCAAGAAACAAGGTGCCGCCCTCAGCCATTTCAAAACGCCCTGCGCGGGCATTAATGGCACCGGTAAAGGCTCCCTTCTCGTGCCCAAACAACTCGCTTTCCAACAATTCTGCGGGAATCGCACCACAGTTTACTGGCACAAAGGGCTTATCACGACGGTCAGAATTATAGTGAAGGTTACGCGCCACAACTTCTTTGCCAGTTCCGGACTCACCGGTAATCAGTACTGTGACATCTTTGTCGGCCACTTGAGACATCATCTCGCGTACCGTTTCAATCTCGCGACTGGTGCCCACCAAACTCCGAAACAAATGTACGGGACGACAATGATTAGCGCGCTTTGCACTCTCTTGCGCCTCTCGATAGCGTTGAGCGCGATGAAGCGTGTCCAGCATTTTATTGTAGGTGGGCGGTAATTCTAGGGAAGCAATGACAGTGTGTTTCAAATAAGGATCAGCATCTTCGGGTAGCACCTGCTTCTCACCCAGTAAAATCACCGGCAACAGATCATTCCACTCACGAATAGACTTAACACGCTCAAGCAAAGGAACGGGATCACAGCAGTCACCCATAATGACGGCAACGAAGGGCGAATCAGAAGCCTCAGCCTCCTCCGCCAGCTCTCGCCATTGATCGCAACCAGACACCACCGCGGGCTCGCCGAGGAAGTCTAAGATAACCTTTAAATCGTGACGACGCTGTTCATCGTCGTCCACTACTAATACTTTTAATTCACGCCACATACGAATGATGACCTTCTACTACGAGCGAAGCTAACTTATAGCCGTGAGCAAAAACACCTTGCTCTAGCTGCGGTTGTACTACCCAAAACCCGGTCACTTTTTATTTTTTTATGCCTTTCGACCTTACGCCACTGTCAATTCCATGACTGCGCTGTGAAAGTAATAGTCAAGATACCCACACAGGTCAAATTTTCGACAGGAGATACTATAGAAACAGAAGGAATATTAAAAGAACTTTTTAATATTTTAAAAAGATAAAGGAAGGATAAAAACGGAGGGGATAGCGCAGCCTATAAGCTGACCCCCAAGAGCAGATGCAAGAACAAAAAAAAGAAGAGCATTTCAATCAAAAAAGACTTACGAAGAAGACAAGGCCTCATCCCAGCCAGACTTTATTATCACGACCAACTCCACCACCTCATCAATATCTTCCACATTGAGAGATTGATTTGCCGTGATTATTTTTCGCTGCATGTAATCATACAAACGATCGAGATTGTAGGTGATTTCAGCGCCGCCATCGTCGTTAAGTGATTCCCGCAACGCAGACAGAATACTAATGGCGTTACTAATTTTATCGGCTTTGGCTTTCAGATCACCTCGACCTATCGCTACCTTCACCGCTGTCAGAGACGTAATTAGCCCTTCAAACAACAATGCGATCAACTCGCCTGCACTGGCAGATTCTACACGCGCTTTAATGTCCATCGCACGATAGGAATCAATAGGACGATCACTCACACCTTCCCCCTTTGTATCGACAAGCAGGCTCTAGCAAACGCAAGACGCAGACACACTAAGAACGCACTGAATCCAGCTCTGCGAGTTTATGCTCAGTGGTAGTCACGCACACGTCAAGCAGCTCTCGATAAACAGCTACGACTGTTTTCATCTCTTTCAAGAGTAGACCTAAGTCTTTTTCAGAATCAGTAAATGCCTCATTGACCGCGCTGACCAATTGTTTTTCCTGCTCACAAACATCAGACCAATTACGCTGATCAAACGCTTTTTCGAACTGTTTACGCTCTCGCATGAGTGCCATTTGTGTTTCTGGAATAAGCGACATGAGTACCACCCTTGTATTTCGATACAAAGGCTAGCGGCCATCTACGGCAAATCTTTACTGTAGAGTTTAGACTCCCAAATCCACGTGCGAACAACAAGCAACGGCGTCGACTACTCAAGAAAAGCTAAGCAGCCATGTCGTCCCAGCCTGCCTTTAGTTCACCCAACATTTTGCACGACTCAGCCAGTACAAACTCGCCTGTATCGACCTCAGCCTCAGACAACCGACGAATCAGATAGCCGTAGAGTGTATCCAACTTGACCGCCATTTCACCGCCGCGATCAAAATCCAAACTCTCTCGCAGACCATTAATAATACCAATAGCCTTACCCATGAGTTTACCCGCCTCTTGCTCGCGACCGCAGCGCAACTGCAACGCGGCCTGATCGAGACGCTCCAGCGCTCCGTCCAACAACAGCTGAATGACCTGATGCGGGGTTAGTTCTTCGCCGGCATCTTCCATAGTGACCGCCGCTTGAGTTACTGCAATTGACATATCAACCTCCTGAACCATAGAAAACTCAAAAAGTGGCAAAAAACTGCCGCTCAATGAGCACTTAATCTGGTTAGAGCATAATTTGTGCCAACAAACATCACCCGCTGGAGTCGCTACTACTGGAATATCATCTCTCTTCCTCTACAATAAACGGATATAACCAATTTCTAGTTAACGATTTTAGCTAGAAATCTAACTGCAATATATACTGCGGTTTAGCGACAGCTTCACCAAAGGCCGCCCAGCCGTTCTATAAAGAGAGTTATCAGCCAACCATGCGTCAGATCGATGCCATCAAAATATACCAAAGAAAACGCTGCCTTATAGTCGACGACATGAATGAAGTCAGAGGCAGCTTAAAACGCATGCTTATGACACTCGGCACCCAGACCGCAGACACCGCCGCAAATAGTGAACAAGCTATCGAAGCCTGTGAGAAAACCTCCTACGATCTAGTGCTGTGCGACTATAATCTCGGCCCCGGCCAAGACGGCCAGCAGGTACTCGAAGAATTGCGTTATCGAAAACTGCTGAAGAACGCCAGTATGTTTCTAATGATTACCGCGGAGACCTCGAGAGATATGGTCCTAGGTGCCCTAGAATACCTACCCGACGACTATCTAACCAAGCCAATCACACCTGCAATGCTGCAGACTCGCCTTAATCGCATTGTTATTCGGCATGAAGATCTACTTCCCATTAAACAAGCGATCGACGACAACGATTATGACCGAGCCATCGCTGAATGCCAGGCCAAGCTCGATAGCGGGGGGAAGTACACAGGCAGCTATCAGCGGATTCAAGCCGAGCTTTTGTTTCGTCAAGAAGACTATGATCGCGCCCAAACCATCTACGAAGAATCGCTAAAAAATAGTAACCCAGTGTGGGCACAACTCGGGCTGGGAAAGACTTACCTCGCCCGACAGATGTTTGATGAAGCCGAAGAACAACTGCAAGCCGTTGTCGAACACGACCATCGCTACGTGGAAGCTCACGACCTACTGGCGGAGGTCTTCTCTCAACAAGCCGACTACCAGCGCTCACAACAAGCGATGCAAGCAGCCGCAGAGGTCTCCCCTAAATCAGTACTGAGGCAGCGACGCCTTGCCAACATGGCTGCACAGAACAAGGATCAGAACACGTCATTAAAAGCTCGCCGCAGCGCACTCAAAGTCGGAGAGCATTCATGCTATTACTCTCCGCAAGATTACTTCGACATCGTATCCGAGCTACTTCAAGAAGACGAAACTGACGCGTATGAAGCCAGAGATAAAAAGGCCAAAGAAGCCAACATGTACATTAAGCGGGCCGAGAAAAAACATCCGGAAGACAAGAACATTAAGCTGCAGGCTACCGCAGCAAACTCTAGGCTGGCTGTCTACCGACGCAAAAACGACGAAGCGGCAAGCTATCTAGAAAAAGCCAAAGCACTGCAATCGGAAGGAGGTAAAGACGCCTATTCACAGCTGGAACTGGCACAAGCTATGACCGCCAATGGCGACCCAGAAAGCGCAGCCAACTTGATACAATCCGTAGCCAAACAACACAGTAATAACGAAGACATTTCGGATCGAGCGGACGTACTTTCGGAGGAACCGGTCAGTAAAAAAGGCAGAAAAATTGCCGCCGATCTCACCAAGAAAGGCATCAAGCTCTACGAATCCAAAAAATATGACGATTCCATCGAGGTATTTACTCGCGCTATCGCCCTCTTCCCCAATCACACCGGCTTGCGCTTAAACATCGTGCAGGTATCACTGGCTAAAACCAAAGATCTTGGGGCTACACCAGAAACAAAAGCAATGTGCCAAGAACACTTGGCCAGCATAGCCGACCTTAACGAAAGCAGCCCTCAATTTGCACGCTTTCAGCACCTGCTCAACCAGGTCCACAAATTAGGCGGCTGAAGACAAGATACAAACCCCAAAAAAAAGAGCCAACACCCATAACGGGTGAGCTCTTTTTTTGATCAAAACGCTCTCAGGCTGCGGTAGAACATCTATATAGTGCGCTACCAGTCTAGCCCACCACTGTTAGGAAATTTCAGACCAGGCGTCGCCAACCTGAGCGAGCAACTCACGACACTCATCAAATTTCGCTGGATCGTTTTTGATATGCCCCTGCATAAGGGTTCGCTGGATATAGTCATATAATGCATCTAAGTTTGCCGCTAGCTCGCCACCTTGATCAAAATCTAGAAACTCTCGCAATCCCATGATGATTTTCATGGTCTCCGACACTTTCTTGGCCTTTAAGGACAGATCGTTCTGCTGAATCGCCCCCTTGGCTTGTGCCAAACGGGTGTAGACGCCATCAAATAACATAGTAATAAGCTGGTGAGAGCTAGCGCCCTCAACGCCCGCATCAACCTGCACGGCGGCATAACTATTTAATGCATGAGAAGCAACCACTTCAAACCTCCAATAACCATAAAATCCTGTCTCAAAAGTAATATCGGCTATCCAGACCTATACTTGAGCGGACAATCTAGCAAAAAAACCGCTATTTACTACAAAAAGGCGGAACATTTATTGCAGCGAGTGCTAGCTATATAGAAAACGACAATTTCTGGACACTCGATCATGCCTGAAACTATCTCTGTGGAGCCCTCCAACGCCATGACTGACATTGACGCCCTAATAAAACAAGCGGAGCTACAGAAGCTACAAATGGAGATGGAGCTTCAGTTTCAACGCAACATGGCTCTGTTCAAGCAGTTCGCTAAGCCCATTTATGACCAGTTCTTTGACTACACGCCCACGGAGTTGAAAATTGGAACCGATAGCAATGGCTACTTGAACCTCATTAACACTAGCGACGGCAGGCCAGTGTACAGTGGAGATCCAGAGGAGTTCTGCAAGAACCAAGTTGACAGCTATGCAAAGAATCCCAAGTGGTTCAAAGTTCGCCATGCAACACCTGACGACGACTACTTTTTTCAAACTCTATTTTTGCAAGAACTACTCGCCAAGTACCAAGATCAGATCAATGAACAAACCGGTGACTTCTCCAACCCCATAGGGGTTTTGATCATGAACGGTTGCGGCTTGGGCTACCAGATTACGGAGCTCATCAAAAAAGCTGAGATTTACAATCTGATCATATTTGAAGCTCATAGAGACTCGTTTCACGCATGCCTGCACACATTGGATTGGGAGCCTATTATTCGCTACTTCCAGAGACCGGGGCGTCGCATCAGAATGTTTCTAGGTGCCAGCAATGAAATAACGATAAACCGCTTGCGAACCTTTAGTTTAGAAGCGGGACTGTACAATTTGACCAACACCTACATCTATCAGCACTTGCAGAGCGAGAAGGCCCTCGCCTTCACCAACCAATTGCGCAGCCAATTTCACTTGGCATTGACTGGAACGGGCTTTCTGGAAGATGAACAAATCTGTATCGCCCACACGGTTGAGAACATGAACCGTAACGTGCCCGTACTGCGTACAACCGAACCACTCAAAGATCTGCCAGCCGCGTTTGTCGTGGGTAACGGCCCCTCTCTTGACGGTCTATTGGACACTCTAAGAGAGCATCAGAAACACGCCGTTATTATATGTTGCGGCTCCACACTGGGAACGCTCTACAAGGCAGGAATTGTTCCGGATATCCACGTAGAAATGGAACGTACGGACGCCACCACGCAAATGTTGTTAGAAATTAGCGATGAAGAGTATCGTAAAAAAATCCCTATTCTCGGGCTCAATACTGTTCCGCCTGAGTCCCTAGCTATGTTTAAGAACGCTGCGGTTGCCACCAAGTCGAACGATCCCGGCGAGTACATTCTCGAGCACATTTTTGGCAAGAAAATGCCAAGCTTAGTTCTATCAAATCCAACCTGTACAAATACTGGCCTGTCTTTCGCAATAGAGCTTGGCTTCAAAGAAATCTATCTAGCCGGTGTCGACCTAGGCATGAGAGATGAATCTCAACGCCACGCATCGCTGAGTCAATACAACGACCAAACCAGTAAGACACTGAATGCTGTTCAACACCAGCAGGCAGGGTTGGAGGTAAAAGGCAACTTCACCGATTTCGTAAAAACCACTCAAATTCTTGACACTTCTCGCGCCAACATGGAGGTTGCCGCAAAGAACAACCCCCATATAAACATCTACAATTTAAACGATGGCGCTTATATCGATGGAACAAAGCCGCTTCACAAAGAAGAAATTTCCATCCATTTAGACAAGCCTTCTGATGTTGTTGAGAGAATACTTGAACACAGCTTTGAAAGCCCTAGTCTTGAAGAATGGATAGACACTAAAAAGGCCACTGAAGACTACGTTCAGCCCACGATAGACTTCATCAGAAATCTCTCCATGTTGAAAAACCCTAAAACCAAGAAAGATGTTCAGGACGAACTCGATAGAATCATGCTTCAAGTTAATGCAATGAAAGATAGCCAACCGGTTTCCTACTGGCTACTCATGGGTACCGTACAGAATTATTTTACACTCATTAACCGAATTTGTTTGTCTTCGAAAGATACAAAGAGCATGCAAGAGAACTACAGATACTGCGTGACTATGTTCGACCAATTACTCAGCGAATGCAGAAAATTGCTTAAGAATAATCTGCTCCGACTACATTCAGATGCAGCGCTAAACCACACCCAACAGCAGCAGTATCACAACCTTCGCAAAGGTAAAACGGTATGAACGCACCATACACACACGCAAAAGCCGATCAGAAGCGATTAACCGAATATTTTGAAGCTCAATGGGAAACCCCCTACCAAAGCACAATTCAGTTTCACAAATGGTTAACTGACACTATCAAGTTTCAGCCAAGCGAACACTATCTCGACCTTGGCTGTGGCATGGGAAGCAATGCCTATTACCTGTCTAAAAACCACGAGAAAAGCTTGTTTGAGGGTGTCGACATTGACCAGGACTTAGTGAATCAAGGTAATCAACTGATTCAAAAAAAGACCATTCAAAATGTCAACCTGAGCCAAGACGACTGGTTCAATCTTCGCGAGGAGCACATCAATCGATATAGCGGGATAGTTAGCCTGCAAACGCTGATGATGTTTAAAGAGTTCCAATCTCCAATAAATCGAGTCATCGATCTTAACCCTGACTGGTTTGCAATCAGCTCGCTGTTTTTCGATGGCGACATAGAAACTGCGACTCTCATCAAAGACTACACCTACGATGAACCTAAAGAGTACTACTACAGCACCTTTTCGATTGCTCGCATTCAAGAACTTTGCGCCCAACGCGGCTACCCCTATTTCTCACATGTTCCATTCGAAATAGATATAGACTTGGAAAGGAAAACTGGATGGACTGGAATGGGGACTTACACAGAGCGTCTAGACGACGGCAGAAGGCTGCAAATTTCAGGGCCGCTGCTAATGAACTGGCGCTTTATGATTGCTTCTAAAACCCCTTTATAGCGATAGAAAAGCTCCCAAGCGCTCTATTGACTGGAGTGCTTCGAGTCATCTCAAAAGCACTCACTATGTCGCTCCCGCTAAATCCGATCCAACACAACCAACTTCAGCGGCGCATAGTCACCAGAGGCTGGCCTCAGAGCCGATGAAAAGAAGTTAACAAACTCGGAGTTTCGTTTTACTGGCTGACCTTTGGTCATCATCGGATGCAAAACACGAGTCACATAAAAATGCGTTGATAAAAAATTGCTAGGCTGGTCAAAACCATAACTCGATAAACTGTGGGGTGAGACTCCATCAACGTCAAAAAAACCATCCTCTAGATAGAGATTATGATAAGCAGAGGGAATGGCCTCTAACTCAAACTCGGATCGAGCTTCATTTAATCGAGACAGAGAGGACTCGAAGCATTCCACAAACAGCATCGCCCCGCCAACCTTAACAGTTTCCTTGATATTGCGTAGCGCGTCCCTCTGATCTGAAGGGTCGAGCAAATTAATAACTACCCTCTGACAAATCAATATGTCCGCATAGCGCCCTTGAGATAAGTTTGAATCTCTAATATCGCCTTCAATGATATCAACCGAGGCGTTCGACTCAAATCGAGTAATCGCTAAGGTTCGTAACTCATCGGTCTTCTCAACACCCAGAAATTCGTGATCGGGAAACTGTTCACTCAGAATTTCGAGTGTATAGCCGTTACCACACCCCACATCCATGATAGTAGCAGGCCCCGTATCGCCTGCTTGCATGCGACGCTCCAGCGCCGCCGCCACGAATTCCTTAATCGCCTCAGTCTCAGTAGATCGGGTGATATTATCAGCCATCGTACTGCTTGACGACAGGCCATCACTTTCAGCGACCTTGCGATAATGTTCCGAAATAACCGTGTCGTAATCAGCCTTCGCTTGACTCTTAACCATTGCAATACTCACCTATTCTCAACTGTAATTTACCGAACTCAACTTTCTATTAAAGAACAAAGCCGTCGTCGACGATGATATTCTGCCCGTTCACATAGCGAGACTCTTCCGCCAGCAGATACAACAAGGTTGAATTCAAATCTTCAGGATTCAGCATACCCTTGCTCGAACAACAGCTTTTGTAGCGTTCGAGAAAATTATGATCTTGGCCATCGAGTATTCCACCAGGGCTTATGCAGTTGGCCCGAACTCCCGTCCCCTTTAGCGTGACCGCTAAGTACTGTGTCAGCTGAATAATCGCCGATTTTACCAACGGATACTCAACGGGCATTCCCATAGCCGTGCCTTCGTACAACTCAAAGCGTGGCGCCACACAACCGTATATTGATGCCAAATTCACCAACACTCCACGGCCCTGTTCGACAAAGTACTTGGAGAACTTCTGTGAAGTAAGAAAGTAGCCACCTAACTGAAGGTTCACATTGTCACAGAAACTGTGAAAATCAACATCAAAAAATGCATCGCCAAAACTTGAGTTACGTGGATAAGCGGCATTCACCAGAGCATCGATTCTTCCGTAGCGCTGATGAATTTCGGCGATAGCAGCATTGACCGATTCCGGTTCAACAATATTCATCACCACACTCGCGATTTCACCACTGTCTGTTTGAGACTGCAGATCTTTGTGCGAGATCTCATCGAGATCACACCCTATCGCTACGCGACCGCTCGAGGCTATTGCAGACAGAAAATTTTTACCAATTAGGCCATTGCCACCGGTAACAACAACAACTTCTCGTGTTTCTTTTTTAGCAACCATCAATTACGTTTCCGAAAAACAGGTTTTACGATAGGTCCCTGTAAATACTCTTCAATTCCATTGTTTGCCGCTAGAGCACAGACTTCTAGGGCACTATCCAACGACGCTTCTAAGTGATTCACGGCATGCTCATCGTGGCGATAACACAGTGCGATACAAGGCATTAACACACGCTGTTTCACCATTTCTTGAAGGAACAGAGTTCTCATCGCCATATCATTATTGCCGTGCTCATCGACGATGGTGTAATAAGGTGAGCAATCGACACCTTGCGCACTAAACCTTTCACTAACGCCATGCTTGGCTGAGAGACGATTAAACGCATTAACGATCTTAGATCCGGTTGACCAGAAATGTTCGATGACAGGATTCTCATGCATGAAGTCAAGAGTGGCGGTAAAAGCTCCCAGGCTACTCATCTCCGCACCGTGCGTGCTGGACAGTAAAAATAGCCGCTCTTGATCGGCAGTCTCAATAGAGCCCAATTCCATAATCTCCCGCCGACCGGCGACGGCAGCTACCGAATAGCCATTTGCCATTGCCTTACCAAATGTGCACAAATCCGGCGTAATTCCGTAGTAGTGTTGCGCCCCCTTTATATCCCATCGAAACCCAGTGATCATTTCGTCTAGAATAAATACAACACCGTATTGATTGCACAATCGCTGAACTAGCTGCAGATAGTTTTCCGCTTGTCCCTCAAGATTTTCCGCCGGATGCTCCAGCGCCGCCGCTTCCATCACCAGGCAGGCCAACTCACTCCCTCGCTCAGTAAATAAGCGCGTAATAGATTCGATATCGTTATAATCAAATTTGAAGGTCTGCGCCTGCACAGACTGTGGGATACCCTTGCTAATAACCGTCGAGCCAATAAACCAGTCGTCATAGGAAAAAAAGGGCTGCTGGGCGCAAACCGCGACATTATCGCGGCCCGTATACCCTCTCGCGAGCTTTACCGCTGCAGTAACGGCAGTAGAACCATTCTTAGCGAACTTCACCATATCTACAGAATTAATGATATCAATGAGTCTTTCTGCGGCCTCAAGCTCTACATAGGAGGGACGTGACAGGTTATTACCCTGTCGACTGTACTTTTCCGCCACATCACAAATCACTGGCTCGGCGTAGCCGATGTTTACAGAACGCAAAGCCATGACGAAATCCAAGTACTGATGGCCATCAGAACCTAGGCTATATCCCCCCGCTCCCGACTGCATGATAGCCGGTGCATTTTGCGGGTACTGATCAAAACCTCGAGAGTAAGTATGCGCGCCTCCAGGGATGGCCCTTAGCAAGCGGCTCTGAAGCTCACGATTGTTCAATCCAATTCTCCTTTCAAAAGATCACGATGCTGATACAGTGCCTCTGCACAGATGAAATCAGCGAGGTCGTCGATCTCCTGAGTTTTCCACGACTGCATGGTATACCCCAATGCATAGGGATGATAAAAGCGTCCGTACTGTCGCAACGCCTCGGTGGTGGACAGATAGAAAGATCCCGCAAAACAAAACACCGGAGTTAGATCTTGGCGACGTAAAGGCTTGCTAAAATCTTGCTCACCCAAAGGTATCATATAGTTGTCGCTCGAGAGTTTTACGCAAAACGCTGGATGCTCCGTTAAGACTTCTCTCACTGCCATTATCGATTTAGCATTGCCATTCTCAAGTAGCAATTCCATTGCCTTATCCAGATCGCTTGCCTCAGTCAGCGGTGAGGTTGGCTCTAGCAACAATAGATATTGATAGTGCTCTCCGTCTGCCGCCAGTCGATCCAGTAGGTCAATGAGTACATCCACCGAGCTAGCGGTATCAGATGCCAGTTCTGCAGGCCTCAAAAAAGGAACTTCAGCGCCATAGCGCTGCCCCAGAGCTGCATACTTCTCACTGTCAGTGGACAACACAATTCGATCAATCCAGGAGCATTGTTTCGCCGTGAGTATAGGGCGGGCAAGCAAGGGTTCACCGGCAAAGTTTCTGATGTTTTTGTCTGTTAAACCTTTGCTTCCTGAGCGTGCGGTAATTACCGCCAATACGCGTGGCTTCATAGCGCTATATTATTGATGTCTTGTTGAGCGCGCTCGAAGTCATTCATGCGTCCGATATCTAACCAGTATTCATCCAAAGGATACATCGCCACATGACCGCCTTCTTCAACCCGCTGATTCAACAAGGTCGGCATATCAACTTGTTTCAGGCCTCTAACTTTCTCAATCATTGCCGGATTAATAACGTAGATGCCGGCATTTATGTAGTAGCGATAAACCGGTTTTTCATGCATTGATTGAACTTTAAAATCTTCTGCTTGGACCACACCGTATGGCACTTGATACTCATGCTCACGCACACACATAGTCGCATCAGCAGCGGACTCAGTATGGTATTTGAGTAATCGAGAGAAATTTACTTTTGTCAGAATGTCACCATTCATCATGATCAACGGCATATCCGGTAGGTCGTCAGGAAGTAGTCCCAAGGCCCCGGCAGTGCCCAGAGGTTGATCTTCGTATGTGTATTCAATCGAGACACCCCAGCGACTACCGTCACCAAAGTACTCTTTAATCATCTCAGGAAGGTAGTGCGTGGAGATATAAAACCGGTGAAAGCCAACATCAGCAAAGCTCTCAAGAATCGTTTCTAGAATAGGTTTACTGCCCACCCTTAACAACGGCTTTGGACAGGCATCCGTCAGTGGACGTAAACGTGAACCATAACCGCCCGCCATCAAAAAGACGGGGTTATCGCGTCGAGGTGTTTCCGTCAATTCCTGCAAGGTCAGTACATTGACCAGCTTTCCTCCTTCCACAACCGGCATATGCATCAATTGTTTGGCCTCCATGATTCGACGAATGGCTTGAGAGCTATCGGAAGGTTCACAAGTTAACGGCGAGCGATTCATGACACTGGCAACGGCCTCAGACATCCCGGCACCTCCGAGCAATCCGCGTCGGATGTCGCCATCAGTCACCAATCCACTCAGCACTCCGTCCTCACGAACCACAAATGCCGCCTTTGCCGCACTGTGATCAATAACGCCTAGCGCATCAATGATCGTTTTGTCTTCACTTATACAGGCCTTTTGCCATTGAAAAGCCATAATCCGAGTACTCGCTGTTAATCTTCACACGCGGCAAATGCTTGACGCTTTTTTGCCCAGTTATTACTCCTAGCAGATTTCATACCGGAATTAGTCACTCTCTAATAACTCACCCGCTAGATAATCCCGTTTAGCCACAGTTCCAATCAAATCCCAATAGCGCATTGGACTGACTCCAGTTCCCGGCCTTCGAGCCACGACATTTTGATGAGTAAAAACCTTACCCGCAGAGATGCTTTCAGCGGCAACAAGACTCCGCCTTGCCACATCTGCAGTGTTTTTTTCACAATTGTGAGGTGCCTTGACACCATCACCCAGTGCCAGCTCAACCGAGCGCACACCGGCAACCATTTGCGTTAGCTCCATTGGCTCAAGCGAGGCCCTGTGATCTGGCCCCGTCATATTTCGATCGAGCGTAAAGTGTTTTTCAATCACGACCGCGCCCTTTGCGGCAGCAGCAACAGGAATACTGATACCCGCCGTATGATCTGAATAACCCACGGGCAAACCAAATTGTTGCGACAAGGTATTCATTGCTCTTAGGTTAACCGTCTCTGGCGGTGCCGGATATTGAGAGGTGCAATGCAAGACCGTGATCTTATCGCACAGTCGCTCTCTGACAAGCTCGTCGTGCCAAGCTTCGCGAAACTCCTGCTCGCCCGATGGCAGCCTTGTGGGTATGGTCATCCCCCAGCCGATCAACGCTAGCGCTCGCTCAACCTCATCACTATTGGCCATACCAGTGGACAGGATTAAATCACAACCGCTGCGAGCAAATGCCAGTAAAAGGGGGCCATTTGTAAGTTCTCCGGAGGGTATTTTCAGGCTAGTGACGCCGAGCTCGTCAACAAGAAATCGTATACTGTCACGATCAAAAGGGGTCGACATGAATTCGACACCTAAAGACTCACACTGTGCTTTTAACTCCCAATGACAGTCTTTCTTCAACTCCAGCTTTCGAAGCATTTCTAGTTGACTGTCATTGCCTTGCAAATTCTTCTTTTGGTATTGCGCCTGTTCGGCGTTGGCGGTGGCCACAAGATGCGCCTGGAAAGTTTGGAACTTTATGACATCGGCACCGGCTTTTGCTCCAGCCTCTACCAGCTGGGCGGCCAGATCAAAATCTCCATTGTGGTTGACGCCCGCTTCCGCAATTATTTTAACGGCCACTCAATGCTCCTCATCTGGAGGACAATCAAACGATATGTCGTAGAATGCTTTTCCACGATCGAATAGAGCCCAATCCAATGTTCGTAAGACTTCCAGTATTCTTTCACTGGTGTTGCCTTGCCCGTACGGGTTGACCACTCCTCGACATATCTCAACAAATTCCTCGGATAACGCAACCTCGATTCCTCGGTTAATTGCCTCTAAATCGTTGGCAACATGGAGAACCGAATCAGCCGATAATCGTCCTTTTTGTCGATCGCCAATATTAACCGTCGGCTTACCAAAACTAGGAACCTCTATAAGTCCGCTCGAGGAATTTCCAATGACACAATCAACCAAGGATAGACAGCTTAAATAACGACGACGCCCTAAAGACTCAACAAAAACAGCGTTGCTTCGCGGTTGCGAGAATTGTTTTAGTCTTTCTAAGAGTGCGTCACCACCCCGATCAAGGTTTGGGGCGGTAATAAGCAACAGAGCGTCTGGATACCTATCCAATACCGATAACAGAGGCTCGACACTCCCGTTGCCGTCGGCCGCATTAGTTTCAGGATGGTAGGTAATCAAAAAAAACGGCGAGTCAAATTTATCTATGGGTAAGCTTTCGAGTAAATCAGCCTCCGTCATTAGCGGCTCTTTCAGAAGAGATTCAAGACCTGTTGCTCCCACACTAAAGACCCGTTCGGGCTGTTCTCCGAGCTGAATAACACGACGACGATACTCTTCGGCTGCAACAAAGTGTATTTGAGACAGCTTGGTCATGGCGTGACGCAAACAATCATCCACGGCACCTTCCGTTAACTCGCCTCCGTGTAAATGCGCAATAGGAATATTCATCAAGGTCGCCGCCTGCGTTGCCGCAAAAGCTTCAAAGCGATCACCCAGAACAATTAGCATTTGCGGCTCCAGCTCACTAAACGCTTGGGAGAAGCCAATAACAGCCTCCCCTGTGGATCGACTCATGGCGGCCGGCTCACGAGTATTGCAGGAAAACTCAACGGTGCGCGTTATCGGAAAGCCATCACTTTCGATCTCTGTTCGCGTTTCACCAAACTGAGCCTGCAGATGGGCACCGCACACCAATAACTGGAGCTGGAAATCATGACTTTCATGAAGCCCCTTTATAACCCAATACAGCAAGCCGTAATCGGCCCTAGTACCGGTTATTACTGCAATAGACTTCATTGCGACACACTCGTCGGCATGCTGGGTAGGCTCAGCACTCTGTCAGCGACAGATTCACACACTCGCAATTCACCGGTTTGACAATGGCGGTATGGGGCACTCTGATGCAACAGCTGCCAAACAGAACGAGTTTGGATATTTCTTTGCTGCGCCTGGGACGATAGAGATTCCTTTATCTCCACACTATCGCAGAGCACATTCAGCAACCAATTGTTTGATCTGCCGTCCGGCAAACCAACCAATAGTTCAACGCCATCGACCTGACCAATTGCAATTTCGTAGGCCTTCGCTAGGTTTCGCTTTCTCTCTAATAAATCGTCAATTCGAGTCAATTGAGCACAACCCAAGGCTGCATTGAGATTCGGCATTCTATAATTAAAGGCTGCGACATCGTGACGATAGGCATCGATTTTTGCCGTCGTAGATAGGTGCTTGGTCTTTGCCGCGATAACATCACAGTCGGTAACAATCATTCCACCGCCACCGGTAGTAATCAGCTTATTGCCGTTAAAACTAAATACACCGCACTGCCCAAAGGTCCCCAGTGATCGACCTTTAAAACTAGCCCCCAAGGCCTCGGCGGAATCTTCCACTAGAGCAATTCCGTAGTCTCGACACATCTCTTGAATGGCGTCAATCTCGACTGACATTCCAAACGTATGCATCGGCATACATGCACGAACCACTTTACCAGTAGAGTGATTAATCGGCAGGCCATCAACAACTTCTACATTCTCTTGCAGCCAACGCAGCAGTGCTGCGGCACTCATGCCAAGATTTTCTGATGTAACATCAACAAACACAGGGCTTGCACCACATTGATGTATGGCATTTGAAGTCGCAATGAAGGTCAACGACTGCGTAACGACTTCATCACCGGGTAACACACCACAGGCAAGCAATGACAACTGCAATGCGGCTGTACCATTCACAACTGCAACTGCGTGCTTAGAGCCAACTCGGTGTGCGACGTCCCTTTCAAATTGTCCGACCATCTCCCCGGCGGTTGAGACAAAACCGCTGTCAATAACCTGATTCAGATAGCGTTTTTCAACATCACCTAACACTGGCTCGTGAAGGCCCACTCTGTCGCCACCAAAATGGTGTTCTATACAATGAAAAATGGGCTCAAACATTGTACAAATGCGTCTTGTAGCGACTGAGGTTCTCATCTCGAGAAAACCAATCTATGGTCTCTTGCAGCCCTTCACGGAGGCTTATCTGAGACGAATAATCACTTAATTTACGGAGTTTCTTAGGACATCCCAAAAGTCGAAAAACTTCGGAGCCCGAAGGTCGCAATCGCTGTTGATCACAAATAAACTCCACACTACTCCCCATCAGCTCTTTAATAAGATGCAGAGTATTTTCAATACTGATCTCTTCGCCGGTACAAATATTTACCGTTTCGCCGATGGTATTACCGCTTTGCGCTAGCTTTATAAATCCCTGACAAGTATCCGTGACGTAATTGAAATCTCTCGTCGGTGAGACATCGCCCAACTCAATACTACTGGCACCATTGGCAATTTGACCGATAATCGTCGGAATCACTGCCCGCGCAGATTGGCGAGGGCCGTAGGTATTAAAGGGTCTCGCCACGGTTACCGGCAATTCAAACGCATTGAAATAGCTCATCGCCATGGCATCGGCCGAGATCTTTGACGCACTGTATGGCGACTGAGGCTGCAGTGGATGTGATTCATCGATGGGCACGTACTGGGCGGTACCATACACCTCGCTAGTAGAGGTTTGCACGAAACGTGTCACACCCATATCTAACGCTGCCTGACACATATTTAATGTGCCTTGCACGTTCGTATCGACATAGCTAGAGGGAGCTCGATAGGAGTATGGAATGGCAATTAAGGCGGCCAGATGGAAAACTTGGTCGACATCACGACAGAGCTCACGACATAGGATGGGATCCCTAACATCTCCAGCGATCACTTCGATATCCTGAAGGCAGGAAACACCCTCGAGCCAGCCCCAACTATTAAACGAGTTGTACTGCACCAAGGCCCTAACGTCACAACCGCTAATCACTAGACTCTCAACGAGATGTGAACCTATAAATCCATCTGCACCGGTAACCAACACCTTCATGGCGAATCGAATTCCTCACTGTTATACGTCAAAAAATAGACGGTTTCTGGTGAACTGCAAAAAACAGACCAAAAAACAGTAAGTTGGGGCTTCTCAGGGGCCTCAAAATAGCGAGGTCAACCACCCGCGTTGATCTATCCAAGAATGGGATTAATTGGACTGCGCAGTAAATGGCAGGCGATTACCAATGTCATTAAGGGCACTTCCCGAACTGCTCAAACTACTGACAATGCGCTCCATTGCCAAGAACTGAGCCAACATACGATCGTAAAAGGCTTCGGATCGAGCATCCAAACGGGTTTGATCCTCTTCCAGATCATCCAATTCTTGGTTAATCGTCGCCTCACGTGTGGCAAAAATACCATTGGTTTCAAGGTAGCTATCAATCAACTGATTGAGCTCCTCGCCGAACCCTCGAGAATAGGTGACCGTTGAAGTGGTCGCGCCTGGCTCGATAATCAAGCTCAAGCCGGCACCGGGAGAATTGAGCTCCGGCAACAACACCTGGCCCACACCAAAGCCGGCCTCCCCATTGATGGTACCTGCCACATCCCTACCCGCTTGAGTCGTTCCTCCAGCTAAGCCCAAATCCCCAGCTTTGGCTCCTGCGCCAAGCACCGACACATTTGACCTAGAACCATAGGCATTCGATACGATGACAAAATGGTCGGTATCCCAAATCACCTCTACATCTGCTCCCTTTTCTTTGAGGGCAGAATCGTTGTTAATTTGAGACTGTATATGTGCAGCCAGCTCTTCATTGGACGCGTAATTACCAGGAGATAGGCTAATAATATTGGATGTTTCGCCATCGACCGATATCGCAAAATCATAGTCGTTACTATTGGGACCTGTTCCTGCGGTAGCTGAGCCGGCGGCGAGCCCAAATTCTCCCGGCACCAATTCTTGCACCGCGGAAATCGCCACCGAAGAATCCCCTCCCTGGCTTCGTGACGTAACGACAAATTCCGATCCGTTATGAACGATATCTGCAGCCACAGATGCCGCATCAAACTGCACCTGCAAAGCCGCTGCGATAGCATTCTCATCGGCATAAGCCGCTGGAGGTAATACGATTGAAATTGCTGCGCCACCATCGATAGCCACATCAAAGCCATAGTCGCCGGGCACTGCTGCACTTAAATCAGTACTCGCGAATGCGGAGGCAGCACCAGAAAAACTCCCCTCGCTCCTTGGAGCAGACAAATCCGCGAGCAGCGTGCCAGCGGCTGCGTTACCAATCAGCAATCCCTTGACTGCATCTTGAGTAATAACGACATCATAAGTTCCTGGCGCAGCTTCAGGACGAACGCTGTTAACAATAACTTTATCTGACGATGAAGACGATTGAGGAACAAACAGATCCTTGACCAATCCGTAGTTTTCATCAAAGGCGCGGCTAAAGAACTCTTCATTGATTTCCAACGAACCATCGAGAGCCGTGCGAATACCTATGCTGCCGAGCGAAGTAAAACCGCTATCCAATCCACCAACATTGTTAGCCAGTACGCTTTTCAGTGATGACTCAAGCCCCCGGGCCGTCGGATCACGATCCAAGCTACCTTTTTCATCAGTCTCTGGATCTGTACCCACGGCAGGCTCAATCGCTTCTAAGAACAGGTTATAAGCTTCTACAAAATCTCTTACCGCTTGCTCACCACCGGCTTTGTCTTCAGAAATGGTTACCGTGACAATATTACCCGGATCAGCCTTGGCCAGATTGAACTCAAAACCGGGCAACACATCATCGACAACGTTGCTGCTGCGAGTGATCGCCAAACCATTAATTTCCAGCTGAGCATCTTGCCCTTGCTGATTCTGCACCATGTTTTGAGTGGTCTGATTGAAATCAAACGCCGAGAGTCCCGGTGCGCCGCCATCTTCTACAGCCGTCAAAGACAGCTGATTGGTTTCGCCACTCTCGCTGGTAATTAATAGCTGATAACCCGAACCGTTATTGACGATACTGGCACTGACACCAACGTCCGCTTCATTGATAGCGTCGCGCAGACCGTTGAGGGAGTTGTTGTCATCATCGATAGTAATGGTGACCGCATCTTTATCGGTGTTCTGCGTAAAGGTGGTAGGCGGCAGTCCTTTGTCCCAACTGCCAAAATTCAGTGTCAATTCACCCTTGCCTACCTCATCGGTAGGATCGGCAAAAACAGCCCCAGAAGAGAGTGAGTGAGACTTGGCCACGTCAATGACTTCAAAGGCATACTCACCGACAGGCGTATCTTCCTCGAGAGAAACTGGAATGAATGCATCGCTATTGGTAAACGATGCAGATTTGCTATTAAAGGTTTCCGTGTTCACAAGCAACTGCGCGGCATCCTGCAACGTGGACAACGCGCCACGGAGTAATCCGAAATCTGAAATTTGAGCTTCGAAGTTCTCTTTGGTGCTATCAATCTGAGCCTGGCGCGGGGCCTTTTCGATATCGCGCAACTGCCCGACGATTTCGGTGGAATTAATCCCCGAACCCGCGCCCAGTGAACTGATAATGTTACCGCCAATGGAATCCATAATCTCAAACCTACGATTAACGCCAAAATGATCAACGGAAAACTCCGTTACCCTCAAGTTATCGGCGCATGCTTAATGAGCTTCAATATTGGTTTGATCTCAAACTCTGCGTTTCAATAGCCATAAAGCTGTTGATATTCTCAAATAGACGAATCACAGATCGAGTCATTATGAAAGAAACAGCAAAAGACGTACCAATGATACGCCTTTTGGTGTTGAACAGAGCTAGATGAGCTAGCCCTGCATGTCGATCAACTGAATGGGTTCGTTTTCACGCGCCCTCGCAGCAAGATCCAAAACGATCTGATTCGGTATTTGCCGTATCAAATCGCCACTGTCACGGTCTAGAACACGTACCACCATGTCTCCGGTGCCATTGTCCATGCTAAACAACAAGTCTCTCTGTTCATTTTGAACATAGCGGTTAAGATCTGCCACCGCCTGACTTACTGTTTCCGAAACAGCTTCACTTGTCTCCCCAACTACTGCCGCTACCGACTCGGGAGGCAAGATTTTGCCGGCTTCGCCAACGTCCTCTTTCTTGTCGCCAGAACCCGCCGATGAAGTCACACCTACAGAGCTCGTAGGGACTGATTGAGAGATTCTCACTTCATTCATGGGCTAACCTCTTAACTTAGTTGAGGGGGCCAAATAGCGACCCCCACTCAAAAAGTTAACTATCGCTCCGAACTTAACGAAGCAGCGACAGTACTTGCTGCGGCGCAGCGTTCGCTTGAGCCAACATCGCTTGCGATGCCTGCTGCAGGACTTGGGCTCTGGAGAGATTCGCCGTTTCCGCTGCAAAGTCAGCATCTTGAATCCGTGAACGTGCTGCCGAGGTGTTCTCAGAAACGTTTGACAAGTTACTCACAGTGAAGTCGAGACGGTTATTGACCGCACCCAAATCAGCTCGTGTAGAGTTGATTTGCTCCAGTGCCGTATCGATAACATCGATGGCATCTTGAGCACCAGCAGCAGTAGAAATATCAATATTTGCTACAGAATCCCCGGTTAATTGAGAGTCATTGGTTTCATTCAACCCCAGCAGCGCCTGAGTCGCAGTGGTGCCGGCGAAATCGATACTAATTTCGTCGCCACTTACCGAGTTCAGCGTATAGGATGTCAAAGTACCCACAGTACCGTCGGAACTTACAACGGTTGCTACCACGCCAGTCTCAGCAGTTTTGGCGTTAATGGTCTCAACCAATTCCGCCGTCAATCCGGCTGCAGAAGCTGCAGTTGGAGTTACCGCACCTATTTCAACGCCATTGATGACCAGGTCACCTTCAAGCACCGCCACTGTACCAGTCACGACACCGGAGGTAATATCGGCGTCAGTACGAGCATCTAAGCCCAAGCCGGCAGCCATAGAATCATTGGTCGTAATGGTCGCCAAAGAACCCGTACCGAAAGCAATAGAGATCTCATCGCTGCCATCAGTACTGTTGGTATCGGTAACTGTTAAGCGGAAGTTTTCAGTGGTGGTACTCAAACCAGTAGCGCCAGTTGCATCAACAATGGTAACGCTGGTTGATCCGTCTGAAAGCAATGACAACTTGCCATCATCCCCTACGGAAGCTCTCACCTGACCACCTGCCACATCATTTACCTTAGCGGCAAAATCTTCGAGGTTTTCAGTGTCTGTAATGTTATAGGCGGTACTTAAACCCTCGCCGTCAACAACGGTAATGGTCACAAACTGACTCGCAGCATCGTTTAGCTCACCGGTACCCACAGATGAACCATTGAGTTCAACTAGAGCGCCTACTTCAGCACCTGCACGACCACTTTCAAGAGCGCCGTTAATTGCACCCAATGCATCGTTAAGATCGGTAATAGTGGCAGAAGTCAGTGAGCCCACGTTTACATCATTGATGATCAAAGCGTTAGTACCGGTAGTATCTACACCCGTAACTGCCTGCAGTGTTGCTAACCCACCGGCTACTTCCGCACCGATGATATCTGCTGAGCTGGTGCCACCCAATGAATCTGTGTCCACTGCGGCGACCGAGAAATTAATGGTTTGATTGGCTTCTGACCCTACTTGTAGGGCGATCTCACCCTGAGTGCCGTCGAGAATATTCTGTCCGTTAAAGGCAGTGGTTTCCGAAATACGATCCAATTCCGCTTTCAGCTGCTGAACCTCAGCATCCAAAGTAGAACGATCCGCATCGGAATAGATTCCGTTCGCAGACTGAATAGACAGTTCACGCATACGCTGCAGAATGTTGGTGCTTTCGTCGAGAGCACCCTCTGCTGTTTGAATCAGAGAAACACCATCGTTGGCGTTGGCTACCGCACGATCCAGACCGCGAATCTGAGAAGTTTGACGGTTTGAAATGGCCAAGCCCGCGGCATCATCTGCTGCGGTATTGATACGTTTGCCCGATGACAAACGCTCCATTGCCTGATCCACCTCCATTCCGGACTTCACTAACTGGCGCTGTGAATTGAGCGACTGAATGTTACTGTTAATTACTAAAGGCATCTTAAGCCTCCTACGTTGTTTTGCTCACGCCAGTCAGTTCGACCAGCAAACCAAGGTCTAGGAAAGCACTACCCTGCGTACCCTAGATTGATACGTCTGTAGTACCTCTGACTAAGAGTATCGGCACCCACTGAGTAATCTTTAACCGCAATTTACTCTAAAAGAGATCAGCAAGGGGGACCGGAAAACAAGGAAAAAATTAATTACTTTCAACAACTTATGAAAATGGTAATAAAAACCCATTTAATAGAACCCAAAAAAAACCGAAGACACTAATCTTCGGTTTTTTCGAAAGCAGCCACCGACGCTCACCAATTGAGCGCCTCTATGCTGAACGAGACTATTAGCCGTTCAACAATTGCAACACCTGCTGTGGCTGGGCATTGGCCTGCGCCAGCATCGCTTGCGACGCCTGTTGTAGCACTTGTGCCCTCGACAAGTTGGCCGTCTCTGCTGCGAAATCAGCATCAACAATTCGAGATCTGGCTGCCGATGTATTCTCCGACACGTTCATCAAGTTGCTCATAGTAAATTCGAGTCGGTTGGTAACCGCACCCAGCTCAGATCGTGAAGCATTGATCTGCTCCAAAGCGACATCGATCACTTCGATAGAGTCTTGAGCACCAGCGGCCGTTGAAATATCGATACCTGCCACCGAGTCCCCAGTCGCGCTACTGACATTCGTTTCTTGAATGCCTAACAATAGAGCGGTTGCCGTTGTGCCCGCGAAATCGATCGAAATCTCGCTACCATCCAAGGTATTCAACGTATAAGACGTAACTGCCGCCCCAACGGTACCATCGGAGTTGATGACCGATGCCACCACTCCCGTTTCGGCAGAAACATCATTGACGGCGGCAACAATAGCACTGGTAAGCGCCGCTGCACTGGCAGCTGTCGGCGTGATCGAACCAATCTCGACCCCGTTGACGACTAAGTCACCCTCCAACACTGCTGCCGTACCGGTTACAACTCCCGAGGTAATATCGCTCTTGGCTCGGGCATCCAAACCGAGTTCCGATGCCATAGAATCGTTAGTAACAATAGTTGCCAAGGATCCAGTGCCAAATTGAATTGAAACTTCATCATTGCCGTCTTCTGAATTGGTATCAGTCAGATTCAAGCGGAAGTTCTCTACTGTAGTTTTCAACCCTGAGGCGCCCGTAGCATCGGTTACGGTGATACTGGTTGCCCCCTCGGACAGCAAAGACAATCTACCGTCATCACCAATACTTGCCTTTACATTGCCACCGCTGGCGGAATTTATCTTATCAGCCAGTTCTTCCAGGTTCGCGGTATCGGAAATATTGTAGGTTGTCGTCAGGCCGTCACCATCAACTAGCGCGATGGTAACAAACGTACCCGCCGCGTCACTGAGCTCGCCTGCTCCAACAGACGAGCCATTCAATTCGACCGAAGCGCTGACTTCTACACCGGCACGCCCAACTTCCAGAGAGCTGTTCATCGCACCTATATAGTCATTCAAATCCGTTAGAGTTGCCGACGTAAGCGAGCCAACATTAACATCATTGATGATCAACGAATTTGTGCCCGTAGTAGCAACCCCAGTAATGTCGGCCAATACTGTCAACCCGTTAGTGACAGTTGCACCAACCACATCGGCAGAACTCGCTCCCCCTAGGGATTCGATATCAGATGCTTGAACAGAGAAAGAAACGGTCTCATTCGCTTCGGAGCCGATCTGCAGCTCTACATCACCCAGCGTACCATCGAGAACTTTCTGACCGTTAAAGCTGGTGGTCTCGGAAATACGATCCAATTCCGCCTTCAATTGCTGAACTTCAGCATCCAGGGTAGAACGATCCGCATCCGAATAGATGCCGTTGGCAGATTGAATAGCCAACTCTCTCATTCGCTGCAAAATGTTGGTCGTTTCGTCCAACGCCCCTTCGGCTGTTTGAATCAATGAAACACCGTCGTTGGCATTTCGAATAGCCTGATCCAAACCACGAATTTGTGAGGTTTGACGGTTGGCAATCGCAAGACCCGCGGCATCATCGGCTGCAGTGTTAATTCGGCGACCAGAAGACAGACGCTCCATAGCTTCTGCCATGTCATTACCAGACTTGACCAGTTGTCGCTGTGAATTTAACGCTGCCACATTGGTATTAATCACTAATGGCATAATGCTTCTCCTGTTACACTAGAGGCTTGCCAACCCAAGTTGGCCATTTATAAATTTCAGTGACAAAGCGGAAAGCCATTACCTTTTCTGCATTACCACAAATCACATCTCAGTAATTTGCAACGGCCGTGCCAATACGCAATAAAAAATACAACCCTGTGTTTTTAAAGGGTTTTCTGATGTCAAAAGAAATACTACACAGCGCTCACCTACAAAAGCGGCAATCTTTTACCTCCCTCCAAGACTGACTTTTGCCGCTCGAAAAACATGACAATAAACACTACCGATAGTACGACGCAGAACCTATACTCTTACTCGACCTATATTTGAGCGGCGACATGAATCATTTCAAAAAGAACATTGAGCAAGCACTGCAAGCCTCGATGCGATTGCACCAGGCAGTTAAAGACAAACAGTGGGATCAAGTAGAAAGCCTAGTGAGCATAAGAGACAAGGCCGCGGACATTGCCTTTCCGGACAACCTCCCTAAGAGCTACTACGATGAAGCGAAGCGAGCGTTTAATGTCATACAAACGCAGCAAGAGGAAATTCTGGTGCTCAGCCAGAAGGAAGAAAGCCAACAGAAAGCCGCAACGGTAAACGGAAAGCGCAATCAAAATTTGATTAAATCTTATCTAGACTAACAAAAGCTAGTATCAAACGCGGAATTGAATTTTAAGATAGGCGCCATCGGCACCACTTCATGGATGGCGACAACAACGGAGCTACAGGGCGATTTTGGCTAAGTGACTGTAGACAAAACTGTGTAGCCGACAACCCATAGAAAACCTTGCCCCAGTAATTAGAGCCTACTAAATAGGGTTAATTGACTGACACGAACAAAGGTTGCCTGAGCGGCTTCTAAAACTAATGTTTGAGACGCCAAGCGCGATGCGGCCTCAGCGTAATCCAAATCTCTCAACTCAGACATAATCTCTCGCGATACGAGATCCGTGTTTATATGCAATTCCTTGGTACTCTCCAAGGTATTTAGTCTCGCACCTAACTCTGCTGTCGTTTCCAAAATGCTGGTTTGTGCGTTGTTTATGTTATCGAGCGTATCTGCGACGATCTGAGCAACAAAATCCTTACTTTCTTGCGTTCCATCGACCTGTTTCATTGCATCGCTAAAACGGGCCAAGGTAGTAAGAACATCTTGATTGGGGCTCGACTCAACAAAAAACTGATCGCCATCAGCAGCGCCACTACCCGAGGTTGGAGTGCCGGTAATATTAAAACTCAAACCATTAACCTGGATCTCCTGTCCGGAAACATAAGGCATGTTCTGAAAGCCCGGAATCACATTGCCGGTAGAACGCTCAGTGATAGTGAAATTCTTACCCACAGGCACCACTGAGGTATCGTCTTTAAAGGTAATTATCATGTCTTCTGGATAAAAGTCATCATAGGCGGATTGATCCACCACCTGTCCCACGCTAACTTGCGCCGCGGGGCTAGACGTATTGGCGGAGCTTTCTGAGGTATTAAAGCTGTTTTGTGCCGCCGGAATATCGACAAAAATAGCTTTTCCCGAGTCACTGGTTGCTACTTGAGTTGAATCAGATATTTTGATATTCACTTGGCCGTCGGTGCCGGTAAATTCAAAGCCCGATTGCGCATCCCCCACAAAAGGTTTATCACCGCCGGTATAGCCTGCAAAGATATAGCCCCCGCCGACATTGCGAGTATTGAGCAGATTCATTAACTCATCAATTCGAGAATCCACCTCCGAAGCCAAAGCCGCGTATTCACTACTGGTGTAGGTAGCGGTGTTACCGGCTTGCACGGCAATCTCACGCACTCGCTGCAAAAGATTAGATACACTCGACAAGGTAGATTCTTCTTGCGACAAGTTATTCTCGGCGATATCGATATTCTTGCCGTATTGATCCAGCTTTGCCAAGTTTTGCTCGATTTCCAGTATTTTTGTAGACGCTACTGGATCATCTGAAGGAGTCAACACACGCTGCCCCGTAGATAGCTGCGCCTGTGTTTTCGCAATTGCCTGATTGCTCTCACTGATACTGTCATTAGCAATATCAAATATTTGAGTTGATGATATTCTCATAACATTAGCCTCAGAAAATCGAAATCAGACGATCAAACAAATCTCTCGCAACTGAGATTACTTGAGCGTTAGCGTTGTATATTTGTTCAAACTGAATCAGGTTTGCGGCTTCTTCATCAAGATTTACCCCAGAGACCGAGTTGCGCAGATCTTCTGTTTGATTCAAAACCTGCTGCCCTGCCTCCAAGTTGATACCAGATGCGTTTGTCTGAATACTGACCAGCTCGACCAAGGTGCCGTAACTGTCACTCAACGTCTTCAAACCATCATCAACCACTTGTTGAGAATTGAGATTAACCAAGTCGAGCGCATTGCGATTGTCTGAAATACCGTCAGCGTTGAAATCTAAGGTAAAGCGATCACCTTGATCAGCAACTCCATTGATGCTGGCCTCGATACCAAGATAGCTTGATTTTGAAAAGCCAACCGCGGAGCTATCTCCAAACAGAGAACTGAGTATCGGATTGGTCGTCAGAGCGTAGTCTGACGAAACCTCAACATCCAGAGTACCGCCAATGGTTACTGTTGATTCATTGCCTGCACCGGCCCCCGTCAAATTAGCGGCCGTCGCATTGTAGTCGTTGACGGTTAAAGTCTCGCCACCTTGCGCTTCAAGGGTTACGTTAAAATCATCACCCTGAGTGGAATATACCCGCAGCTCCGGATTACCACTGATAGCATTTGTACCGGCGACGGCATAAACCCCTGATGCCTGCAAAGTCGGGTCGGCATTAATTCGATCTGCCAAGTAAGCATTAAAGCCCGCGCTATCGGTTGCAGGGTTTGGCACCGATCCATCCACAACACCGGCGGTATATTCGACCAAATCCACTCCATTAATATCCACTTGCAATGGCGTGTTGTTGGTCAAACCTGCAAAGCCGGTCAAGGTCATTTCATTGCGCGCGTTGGCGGTCACACCAGAGAGATTCGACAACTGACTAGCAATACTCTTTGCACTGTCATCAGGCCCAGTACTGATTGACTGAACCTGGGTTGCTCCCGTTGCCGGATCTGTGTATGTCACAGACAAAATTTCAGACGGATAGCCATTTGGGTTAGCCGGCAAAGGGCCCGCACCCGCAGTGACGGCACCAATCCCTAAACTCGCGCCATTGGCGGCGATCAAGGAGGCACCGGAATCCTGCGTGAAAAGCTGATTCGTCTGACCGGGAACGTAGGTTTGATTGCGAATAGGTGGATCCAACTGCACCGGATTTGCAGGGTCCGAATTATCCAAAACGTCATAGCTGGTGGGTGTATTAAATTGAACCAACAGAGGTGGCGACATTTGCCCTGTCGTATCAAACAGCGGTAAAGCTACTCCATTAACATCTTCCAAGCTAACCAATGAACCCGCCGATATTTCTGCGTTGCCGATATTGCCGCTGTCACTGGTAGTCACTAATGGACTTGCAAATGCCAACTGATCGGGGCGCTCCAGTGCCGAGGCAATATCACGAGCGCCTGTGCGGGTCGGCTGAATCAAGAAGGTATCGCCCGCCTGAAACGAACCACTGGAGAAATTCAATTGAACGCCATCAAACTCAATCGACGACGGGAAGCTGGACGGAAGCGCCCCAGAGAAAACCACCGCACCATCTGTCTCTCGGGTGACACGATAGCTGGTATCACCACTGGCCACCTCCAGCACATAGTCACTGGCGGTTAGCTGAGAAGCATCGGTCAACTCGACGCTCATTACTCGATCCGATGGTGGCGCATTATTGCTGTCACCAAACACTCGGGTTGAAGCAACCGCCGGATCGTTGACATCGGCAAAAAACAATCCGCCAAACTGATTATTGAGATCAATACCTTTGCTGTGAGCGTCGTTAAAACTATCACTCATCACCATGGCGATGCGGCCTAGCTCATTAAAGGCCGTCGAGAGTGTACTCTCACGAAAATCCAACAAGCCGCCAACCTCACCGCCATCGATGAAGCTGCTGATCACCTGACTGCCGACACTATCTTGGTAAGCGATCTCTTTTTGCTGGGGATCAAGCACACCGTCCACCAACGCCAACTGACGAGCGTCGCCACCGACGACAAGTGACTGGCCAGAGCCGATACTCACATTGAGTAAACCATCACCCTGATCTACAACATCTATAGAGACGAGCTCGGATAACTGCCTTAAGGCCTCTTCACGTTGATCAAGTAAATCATTGGGCGGCTGATCACTAGTTCCTATGGATTGCGCAATATTCTTATTTATTTCGGCAATGCTCGTTGCCAAAGCGTTGATCTGTGATACGGCTACGCCAAGCTTTTGATTGACATTCTTGCTGACCGTTTCAATGCTGTCATAGAGTGTGTTGAACCGTTGTGCCAAATTATCTGCTTCGCTGACAATCAACTGGCGAGAAGGGATCGAGGTGGGATCATCTGCACCGTTCTCCATGGTCGCAAAAAACTTGTCCAACCCTTGGGACAAGCCTGTAGAAGGATCAGACAGCAATGTATCCAGCTGTCGGATATTCTCATTGAACGCACTCAGCTCTGCATGCAGAGAGGTATCTGTACGTAACTGAGCAATCAAAAACTCATCAACAGTACGCTCAATCGCGGTAACTCTGGCACCGTTGCCAATGAACCCTGCACCATTGTTTTGTGCCGGATTGGTGGCTACCTCAATACTCTGTCGGCTGTAACCGGGCGTATTGGCGTTCGCAATATTTTGACCGGTGGTGCGCAGCGCCGTTTGACTGGTGCGCAGTCCGGTAACGGCCGTATCCAGTAAACCCGGCATTAGCCCTGACCTCCCTCAACGACAACATCGTCTTTGCTGAAATTTCGCTCTGCAATATCCAGTATTTTGTTGGCATAATTGGGGTCAGTTGCGTAGCCCGCCGACTGTAATTGACGCAGGTAGTCTTCGGTAGAACTGGCCGAGTCTAGTGCCTTTTGGTAGCGCCCATTGGATTGAATAAATTCCACATAATCATCAAAGCTCTGTTGATAGGAATCGTAGGAGCGAAAGTTTGCCACCTGCTGCTGGGGAATGCCGTTGCGATACTCCAAGGTCTGCACAGTCGCAACCTCCCCTCCCCAGCCGTTATTGGCTTTGATACCAAATAGATTGTGGCTGTTTTCGCCCTGCGCCCCTTTGATCATGTGCTGCCCCCAACCGGTTTCCAGCGCCGCTTGTGACAAAAGCGCTCGAGGATCCACGCCCAACTTGGCAGCCGCTTTTTCAGCCATCGGGTACAGCTGCTGAATGAAAGTATCCGGTGACGATAGGCTCAAGTCTTCCTTCGCACGATCAGCGATTGGCGCAACCGCTTCGCCGTTTTTCGGTGACATCACTTTGGTCCGACTCGATTCCATCAAGCGTTGAATGTCGGAATACATATCAAAGGGATTGGCAGATTTTTCCGTGCCTTGTGAAGAATAGGATGACGGCAATTGACGTTGCAGTTGACGCACTAAGGCATCAGCAATTCCGACACCATCCTTAGATAGAGACAGAGCCAATTGCTGATCAAACATCTGCTGGTAAAAGTCCATCTCATTGGACGACATGGATTCATCTTCGAAAGCCTGATTGGCCTCTCGCATACTTTTCATCATCATGTTTAAAAACACCGACTCGAACTGCTTGGCAACTGCCTCAAGCGCCTGCTGTTTATCGGCATCATCACCGCGCCCCATCTGCTTGATTTTTTGCAGAGAGTTTAGGTCGGTGTAAACATCAGAAGCAGCGTTCTGAACGCTCGCTGGATGTGATGAAAAGGATCCAATAGTCATGAGTTTTTTCTCTGTGTATTGGGCGAATTAAATGACGATTAAGTCGGCCTTGAGTGCACCGGCTTGTTTCATTGCCTCGAGAATGGCCATCAAATCCCCAGGTGCTGCACCGACGAGATTTACCGCTCGCACAATGCTCTCTAAGCTTGAGCCACCGTCAAACTTAAACATCGGATTGATTTCCTGCTCAGCAGTCACCTCATTGGTCTCAGGTAAAACCACCGTTTGCCCTTCACCAAATGCACCAGGCTGGCTGACCTCAATACTCTCTGCCACAGTGACGGTGAGACTGCCGTGAGTGACCGCAACTGGATCTACGCGTACATCTTGGCCCACAACAATGGTGCCAGTACGTGAATTGATGACCACTCGAGCCGCCTCTCGACCAGGCGCCACTTCGATATTTTCGAGCATGGCGAGGTAATTCACTTTCTGAGCAGGGTTGATGGGGGAGTCCACCATAATCGAGGCGGCATCCACAGGACGTGCAACATCAGGCCCCAGAATGGTATTGATGGCTTCCGCCATGTGTTTCGCGGTAGTGAAATCAGCGCGATGTAGATTGAAAACAATCGGCTTACCATTGGCAAAGGTATTGGGTACCGCGCGCTCGACCATGGCGCCATTAGGGACCCGCCCAACACTGGGCACATTGACCGTGACCCGAGAACCGTCGGCGCCCTCTGCACCAAATCCACCTACCACCAAATTACCTTGAGCGACTGCGTACACATTTCCATCCAACGCCTTGAGCGGCGTCATGAGCAACGTCCCACCGCGCAAGCTTTTCGCATCAGCCATTGACGATACGGTGACATCAATTTTTTTCCCAGGTTTGGAGAACGCTGGCAACTCTCCATGCACCATCACCGCGGCAACATTCTTCAGATTGAAATTTGAACCCGGAGGTAACGTAATGCCAAACTGTTTCAGCATGCTATTGAAGGACTGAGTGGTAAACGGCGCCTGATTGGTTTTATCGCCCGTCCCGTCCAAACCCACCACCAGTCCATAACCCAGCAGTTTATTGGAGCGAATACCCGCCACATCAGCAAGATCCTTGATGCGCTCGGCCCAAACGCTCTGGACAGTAAAAAACAGACATAGAACCAAGATTACGCGTTGCATGATGTTTCTCTCATTGACGACGGTTAACATAAAAACAGACTCTAGAAAGGCCAGGCAGGGCTATTGAAAAATCGTGTCAGCCAACCCATGTCGCTACTATCCGCCAGTTCACCGGTACCACTATAGGAAATACGCGCATTGGCCAATCGATTCGATGGCACAGTGTTTTCAGGTGTGACATCCTCTGGGCGCAAGATTCCGCTAATACGGATGTATTCATCACCACGGGTCAGCATCATCCATTTTTCACCTCGGACGACGAGATTCCCGTTGGGCAAAATATCCGAAACAGTGACGGTGATATTGCCTTGCAAACTGTTACTCTGATCGGCATCAGCTTCTCCCTCGAAATCTCGATCGTGCTGAATATCAGTATCCAAGCTCAGATTTTTGTACGACGGATTTGTGCCTAGGACTGGCCCCGCATTAAAGGAGGTATCACTCTCTTTCGAAATAGAAACATTATTGGTCTTCTGAGAAACCGTGCGTTCATCAAGCACAATCGTAATCACATCACCAACGCGAGTCGCCTTTCGATCGGCAAACAGCTGCATGCCATTTCCTGCTAGAAACAGAGACCCATCCTGTGGATATTGCTGCGCTTGCGGCAGAGACATGACTGGCGCGTAAGCCGGATCACCGGGCTTTACCGGTGTACTAACCGCGCACCCCGACACCGAAATCACGACAAACAGGGCCAATAGGAGCCGTTTAGGAATGACTGTGTTCATACTGTTCTTCCCAGCATTGGTTCAACATTCAAATTACAAGTTCTGACTGATGTACTGCAGCATTTGGTCCGATGTTGAAATCACCTTGGAATTCAACTCATACACGCGCTGTGTGGTAATCATGTTGACCATCTCTTCGACGATATCAACGTTGGAGTTTTCCAATGAACCCTGTTTAACCGCGCCTAGACCATCAAGACCGGGAGTGCCAGCAATGGGGTCACCACTGGATGCCGTTTGTCGAAAGATATTGCCGCCCACCGCTTGCAGACCACCGGGATTGATAAAGTCCACCGTTTCGATTTGTCCAATCTCCTGAGGATCTACCTGACCGGCAATGGTTGCACTGACCACGCCATCATCGCCAATCGTTAGCTGCAGCGTGCTCTGTGGTACGGTAATCGCCGGCTGCAACAACAACCCCGCCGCATTGACAATTTCACCATCAGCACTGAGATGAAACTGACCATTACGGGTGTAGGTGATCTCACCGTCCGGTGACAACATCTGAAAAAATCCGCGACCATCAATCGCCACATCGAGATTATTCCCGGTAATTTGAATGCTGCCCGAAGTAAATTCTTTCTGAGTACCCACCACTCGAACACCGGTACCGACCTGCAAGCCAGAGGGCAGCTGTGTATCTTGTGTGGATTGAGCACCAGGCTGACGCTGAATCTGATAGAACAGATCTTCGAACACCGCTCTGTCGCGCTTAAAACCAACAGTTGAGGCATTCGCCAAGTTATTGGAGATGGTACTCAGTTGCGTATCCTGAGCGCTAAGACCGGTTTTACTGACATACAATGCTGGAATCATGTGAATACCTACGAGTTCTCTACTGAATTCTATATAGCCAATTCTCTGACACTTAGACGCTCAATTACTGACTCTGCAATAACCGCGCCGAAGATTCGGAATTACCTTCTACTGTTTTCATCATTTTCACGCTGAGTTCGTACTGACGAGACAACGACAGGACATCGGTGAATTCGCTGATAGCGTTGACATTGCTACTTTCAACGAAGCCCGGCTGTAAACGAATCGCTCCATCTATCGGCGCTTCAGCGCCATCGCGCAAACGAAACAAACCATCCTCACCTTTCTCTAACTCGGCGAGATCGGGATTCACTAAGCGGATACGATCGGGTTGAGCGAGATCTAGGGGATTAGCGCCTTTAATGGTAATTGAACCATCAACGCCGATATCAATTTTACTGGTAGGCGGAATGAACACCGGCCCACCTTGGCCTAGCACTGGCATATTACTGCCGGTGACTAACTGACCTTGTGCGGTAATCTGTAAAGACGCAGCCCGAGTGTATGCTTCGGAACCATCAGCCGATTGAACCGCGACGAACCCCTCCCCTTCAATGGCGAAATCCAAATCGCGACCGGTTTGAATCATTGCGCCTTGAGAAAAATTCGACGAAGGGTTTTCCGTTAAGGCATAGGCTCGAGTGGGATGCCCCTCGCCGTGATACACACCCATGCTGCGCGCCTGTGCGAAGTCGGCGCGAAATCCGGTGGTATTGGCGTTGGCCAAATTGTTGGAATGTACCGTTTGCGCCAACATATTATGTTTGGCGCCGGTCATGGAAATATAGAGTGCCCGATCCATTACCTGTCTCCTCATGAATGCTCTCAGCGGACAACGCTTGCCGCTTTAAAGAACTTTCATAAGGTATTGCAAGGAGCAGGCCAGAAACTAGAAACTAGAAACTAGAAACTAGAAACTAG
>CERE01016856.1_pt1 | contig 59222 bp, 54 predicted proteins | sample 530911 | NCBI WGS metagenome assembly CERE01 (sample SAMEA2621092, study PRJEB7988) | marine metagenome | biome: marine biome (ENVO:00000447); feature: mesopelagic zone (ENVO:00000213); material: "saline water (ENVO:00002010), including plankton (ENVO:xxxxxxxx)" | depth 800 m
AATGTAGCTGCGTTTGCCGGTTAGACGTGAATGACCACCGTGAATACGATGCACAACCCCACCCAAGCTCCAAGCCACCAGCTCGCGTGCGTATAAGCACACAGCCAGCTGCCAATCAATCCATTCCAGCGGGTGGCCGGCGGCATTCAAACGCAGAATTCTAGCCTCGGCGCTCATGGCCAAACCTCCCTTAAACCCAACCCTTGATCACAGCGGTTAACCCCACGCAAAATCAACCCAGCGAGAATTACAAAACTGAGGGATTTGCGGCCGGGCGGCATCAATAGAGAAATACAATCTAGACGAGCGAAGAAATGGAGACAATGGCGATCACGAACATGCAGAGCCTGTTTTTCACGAGAGAAAGACAGACTTGCCAGAGAGGGCGGCTTTATTCCGTCGTGCTCTAGAAAAAAGCCGAGTAGTTGTGTCCCAATTGCTCTGTTGAAGACCTAACCTCCAATGATCGAAGCGGTAACACCGATGCATCTGAGTATCCGCCGGCGATAGCAGCGAGTCAAGGTATGACCCTGGTGTGTTAGACAGCCTAAAACCTGAATGCGGCAAAAAAGACGAAATTCACAACTAGGGGGAGCCGGATGAGTCATAACCTAAAGAGGAGTTACAACTTTTCGGTCTATAAAAAATGAAAAACCCCAGTAGCATCCCGCCACTGGGGTATATTCTCACAGGATTTTTTTACCCTAATTCCATTAAGCCAGCAAATTCCATAGTCCTTGCTGTTTGTTTGTCCTTATATCCTTATTTGCTCATCCGTGTGCTTCATCCTTGTGTACCTAATAATAGACCATTGCGCGAGTTTCAACAGTGGAGAAGATCGGCAATGTTTGTGAGATATATCCTACAAAATGATTGCCACGGCAACGGCTTAAGCGACAACGTCGATTCATTCATTGGCTAAGGCCTCATCATCACGCAAGGCTTTCAGCAACACCCCCTGCCGTTTAACAATGTGCTGGATGAGTAGCTCTTGGTCTTCGGGGCTCATGCCAGTGAAATCCACGCGGGTATGGAAGCCATCGCCCTCGTTTGCCGGCGCCGTGGCCACCACCACGCCATGACAGTGCACGAGATAGCGCCCAGGCAGTAGCATTAACTCAAGATCCACAACCGTACCGGTTTCTAAGGCCTCCTCCACCGCTAATGCCATCCCACAGGCGCTGATGTTGACCTCTTGCACCTTGTGCACCAGTTTCTGTGTGATGCGCGATTCCAGCTCTAGCTGCTGAATAACACAATTCACCTTTTTGTTGAGTACGCCTAGCAGCTCGCCGACGGTGGGATCTTTAATGACCACTTGCGACAAGAGCGTGTCGATCTGTTTGTTGTAGTCCGAGAGCAGGGTAATGGTATCGGTGGGATTGATCAGTGAATCAATACGTTGATTGAGTTCTGACTCTTTTAATATACGGTAGTGCACACCAACGTTGTCGTTGATTCTAAAAAATCGGCGGCGGTCAGCACTCGCTGCGGGTTCATTCATAAACTACAGACCTTAAAAAATTTCGTCAGGTTTCAAATCAAAAAGATATTCGGGATCGAGATCAAGATCGCGCAGCAAGTCAGAGCCTTCTTCTTGCAGCAGTTTAACGTCTTCATCACTGAGGCTTTCATCCAACCCCTGCTGGATCACGATTTCGACACGTCGATTGCGGGAGCGATTGTCACGCGAGTTATTGGCCACCAAAGGCACCGTATCGGCGTAGCCGGCAATTGCGAAACGGCGCTCATTGATGCCGTCTTTCATTAGTTCATGGGCAACCGATACCGCGCGCGACGATGACAGCTCCCAGTTAGAGCGAAAGCGTGCGGTGGTAATCGGAATGTTATCGGTATGCCCTTCGACAAAGACCTTGCCGGGCTTGGCCCGCAGCACTTCTCGAATCTCATCAATCACATCGTAATAGTCATCATTGAGTTCTGCCGATGCGGTTTTGAAAGACCCTTTTTCACGGATGCGGATAATAATCTTGCGACCGCGGGTTTCGACTTCGATTTCGCCTTTAGCGATTTGATCATGCAGAGCTTGTGCGATTTCCACCGCACCCTGCTCAGTCTGCGCGATCAGCTCTTCCAGTTTTTCTTTAACACGAACCTTGGCACCAGCTTCGTTGTTAACGTCACCCTGCTCAACATCGAACTCCTGATCACACTCAAAGTCCAATGAGCTCTGAGTCAGGTCTTGAGTCTTTTGCCAAATTTCGTTGATTGGGGTTGGCTCGGGAATGGCGGGACTAAATTCTTGCGCAATAATACTTGTCCCTTTGGGCACGTCGGTCACATTTAGTTTATTTTGTACGCCAAACGCCTGCGCCATGGAACCCGCCAGACGTTTGAACTTCATCGCGTCCATCTCTGAAAATGACAACAACAACACAAAGAAACACATCAATAGCGACATCAAGTCGGCAAAGGTGCCCATCCAAGGAGGTAATCCCTCGGGAGGACACTTACATTTTTGCTCTTCATCACTCATGGAAATGAAAATTCCTATTTATACTCAACGGGAAAGATTTCGGTCACGATCAGTCAAGGACTATTGAGAGCCTATTCTTCAGTCACATCACGCTTACCTTCCGGCAAATAGGTTCTCAACATGGTATCGATAACGCGAGGATTCTGTCCCCCTTGAATGGCCAAGAGCGCATCCAAGATCAAGCTCTTGACCATGGCCTCCTCCCCCGCCCGCAATTTCAACTTATCAGCCACCGGCTCACAAAACGCATTCGCCAGTACCGCGCCGTACAGAGTAGTCAGCAGCGCTACCGCCATTGCCGGACCAATAGATTTGGGATCATCCATGTTGGCCAACATGGCCACCAGACCGATCAAGGTACCGATCATTCCCATTGCTGGAGCCATAGCGGCCAATGACGAAAAGATCTTGGCAGCGGTTTCGTGTCGCTCTTCGGCCAGCGTGCGATCTTTGGATAGGAGCGCTTTGACGACCTCTGGGTCGTGACCGTCGACGAGAAGCTGAATCCCTCTTTGCAGGAATTCATTGCCCACCTCCTTGCCCTCGAGAGCCAAGAGCCCGCCCTTTCGAGCCGTATCTGCCAGCTCGACGATCTCATCGATTAACTCACCAGGGTCGGAGAGTTTGCTGGAGAAGCTCTTGCCGGCAACCTTTGCGGCCCCAAGAAATTGCCCCAAGCCAAACTTGGCCATGACCGCAAACAAGCTACCGCCGAATACGATCACCAGAGACGGGACATTCATGAACATTCCCAGATCGCCGCTCATTAACATGGTGGCTATGATCAGACCGAATGCCCCAATCAATCCCACTATCGTCGCTAAATCCACTTCAAACTCCTATGCAACGGACGTGCTCGCAGTCGCGCCCCTCTATCTGGGCAACATCAATACGAGACACCCCCAAACAAGCTGGCCATGGCTGGCGCAGACTCATCTGATTCAAATACAGCTTTCTCGGTTATCGGCCAAACGGGAAAAATCACCACCTCTTTTAGCAGAAATTGAGGATTCTTCGCCTTCGCCGCACCGAAAGTTTAGCAGCCCTCATCGATGAAACCGAACCGCTTGCTCAGATTGACCTAGATTGCTTGCTTCTGTAGTGTTCCCCGCTGTCATTCACAGTGAGAGAATTCCCGTGGCAGCCAAGAAAAAAGCCGTCGACTTCGAACAATCCCTACAGCAGTTAGAAGCCCTAGTCACCGAGATGGAAAAAGGCGAATTAAGCCTAGAAGACTCCTTAAAAGCCTTTGAAAACGGCATACAGCTCACACGCGAATGCCAGACCCGCCTTGCCGAAGCGGAGCAAAAAGTTCAGCTACTCGTCGAACAGCAGGGCCAGCTCACCAGCCAACCCTTTGCAGACGATACTCTATGAGCACTCAGCTCGACGGTTTTCTGCACCAAGGACAAAAGCGCATCGACGAGGTTTTACGTGTCGCTCTGTCGCCGATTCCGAATGGCGACGAACGCTTGATGCAAGCCATGCAATACAGCTTATTGAGCGGTGGCAAACGTATTCGACCTATTTTGGCTTACGCCAGCGCGCAAGCCGTGGCAGAACTCAGCGCTGCAGTGGATCGAGTAGGCTGCGCGGTTGAGGCCATCCATGCCTACAGCTTGATACACGATGATCTGCCGGCCATGGACGACGATGACTTGCGTCGCGGACAGCCCACTTGTCATATCGCCTTCGATGAGGCCAGTGCGATTCTGGCTGGCGATGCCCTGCAAACCCTCGCATTCGAGCAGCTTGCGAGCGCTCCTAACATCAGTGATAGCACACGCATTGAGCTCATCCAAGAACTGGCATCGGCATCGGGTGCTGCCGGCATGGTCGGCGGCCAAGCGATTGACTTGGCGAGCGTCAATCAACAGCCCTCACTGCAGCAACTGCAGCAGATGCATTCTCTCAAGACCGGCGCTTTGATTCGCGCCAGCGTCAGAATGGGAGCAATAGCAACCGGAGCGGCAAGCCCGCAGCAGCTGCAAGCACTGTCGCTTTATGCCGATGCCATCGGCTTAGCCTTCCAGGTGCAGGATGACATTCTTGATGTGATTGCTGACACGGAGACACTCGGCAAACAACAGGGCGCCGACATAGCACTGAACAAGCCAACCTACGTCTCACTATTGGGGCTAGAACAGGCCCAGCAGAAAGCCCAACAACTGCACCAAACCGCGCTGGACGCCTTGGCTGGGTTTGACCAAAAGGCCGATATTCTAAGGGCTTTGGCGAGCTACATCATCGAGCGTGAGAAATAGCGAGTCGGTATCAAGATCGGCTCAGTCAATTGCCTCACATAAAACCTTAATAAAGCTATGCTTTCTGCGTCTATCCCCCTAAAATCCCCTTTCTAGTCGCAAAACAATCAGTAACGGCCGCATGTTTGAAGAAATCCCGCTTTCTCGCCCCCTGACCCCACTTCTTGATCAGGTGAATAATCCAGCAGACTTGCGTCAGCTGGAGGAAAAACAGTTGCCGCAACTGGCTCGAGAACTGCGCGAATTTATGCTCTATAGCGTGGGGCAAACCGGCGGTCACTTTGGCGCGGGCTTGGGCGTGGTCGAACTCACCATCGCTCTTCACTATTGTTACAACACCCCCGAAGATCGCTTGGTCTGGGATGTTGGCCATCAGACCTACCCCCATAAGATTCTTACCGGTCGCCGTGAGCAAATGCTTACTATGCGTCAAGAAGACGGCCTTTCAGGCTTCCCCAAACGAGCCGAAAGCCAGTTTGATACCTTTGGCGTAGGGCATTCCAGCACCTCGATAAGCGCCGCCTTGGGCATGGCGCTGGGCGCAGAAATGGATGCCAGCGGCCGCAAAAATGTCGCGGTCATCGGCGACGGTGCCATGACCGCCGGCATGGCGTTTGAAGCTCTGAACCATGCCGCCCACGCAGAGGCGGATATGTTGGTGGTCTTGAACGACAACAACATGTCGATTTCACCCAATGTCGGCGGATTGGCCAATTATTTCTCCAAAGTCTGGGCCAGTAAGCTCTACACCAACTTCCGCGAAGGCAGTAAAAAAGTGCTGTCAAAAATACCGCAAGCGTGGGAGCTGGCGCGCAAAACCGAAGAACACATGAAGGGCATGATCTCTCCTGGCACGCTGTTTGAAGAGTTGGGCTTTTATTACATCGGCCCCATTGACGGGCACGACCTAGAGCGATTGACCCACGACCTGCGCAACTTGCGCAGTCTGCCAGGGCCGAAGCTACTGCACATCATTACTCGTAAGGGTAAGGGCTTTGCCCCGGCAGAAGCCGACCCCGTGGGCTATCACGCGCTCAACAAAATTGAACCCAAACCCAAGGTTCAAGACGTGCAACCGAAAAAAACCACCAAGAAGAAGTATCAAGACGTCTTCGGTGACTGGCTGTGCGACATGGCAGAAGTCGATGAGAAGCTCGTGGGTATTACCCCAGCGATGTGCGAAGGTTCAGGTATGGTCGACTTTGCACAGAGATTTCCAGAGCGCTTCCAAGACGTCGCCATCGCCGAACAACACGCGGTAACACTCGGTGCCGGCCTCGCCTGTGAAGGGCAAAAGCCCGTTGTCGCCATCTACTCGACTTTTTTACAGCGAGCCTATGACCAGCTGATACACGATGTCGCGATTCAGAACCTCGATGTCACCTTTGCCATCGATCGCGCCGGTTTAGTGGGCGAAGACGGTCCAACCCACGCCGGCAGTTTTGATCTCAGCTTTATGCGCTGCATCCCCAATATGGTGATCGCAGCACCCAGTGACGAAAACGAGTGTCGCCAACTGCTCACCACCGCCTACCAGTTCGAAGGCCCCAGCGCCGTTCGCTACCCCCGAGGCACTGGTCCCGGCGCCGCCATCGAGACTGAACTAAACGCACTCCCCATTGGCAAAGGCGTGATGAAACGACAAGGCCAGCGAGTGGCGATCTTAAATTTTGGCACGCTTTTGGCGGAAGCTGAAATTGCCGCAGAGCAAGTGAATGCCAGCCTCTGTGACATGCGTTTTGTCAAACCTCTGGATATTGAGCTGCTGATTGAAGTCGCCAGCCGCCACGAATTACTGGTCACCGTAGAAGAAAACTGCATCGCTGGCGGAGCCGGAAGTGCGGTGATGGAGGCTCTGGCGGCTCGAGGACTAACGACCCCGGTAATGCCTTTTGGTTTACCCGACGACTTCATTGATCACGGTAAGCACGGCGATCTGTTGACTGCTGCAGGCTTGCACAGCGCCAACTTCGTCAAGCAAATCGAGCAACGCTTAGCGCCATCGCCAAAAGCCTCAAACCAAGCTTAAAATCGCTGACCAGGCCCTTTTGAGGGCCTGTCGCCTCCCCCTATCAAGACAAAGGCCTATTAAGATGCCCTGGTTACAAGTCCGCGTGAACACCCACCGCCAAGACGCAGATGCCGTCGAAGATGCCTTGCTCGCCGCTGGCGCCGTATCCGTAACCTTACAGGACAACGCCGATCAGCCCATCCTGGAACCGGCATTGGGAGAAACCCCACTGTGGGATGAGACCGCCATCAGCGCCTTATTCGATGCGGAAGTCGATACCGACTTGGCTTCCTTAGCCGCCTCTCGGGCGCTGGGCAAAGAACTTCCCCCCCACCGCTGGGAACTATTGGAAGACAAAGACTGGGAACGGGAATGGATGAACAACTATCAACCCATTCACTGTGGCGGAGAACTGTGGATCTGCCCCAGTTGGAAAGAGGCTCCAGAACCCGATGCCACCAACTTGTTGCTCGACCCCGGGCTGGCGTTCGGAACGGGCACTCACCCCACCACCTTTATGTGCCTGCAATGGTTGTCCAAACAAGCCCCTTTCAGCGGGCAGAGCTTTGTCGATTACGGCTGCGGCTCGGGCATATTAGGAATCGCGGCCTTGCTGCTCGGTGGCAGTCAAGTGACGGGCACTGACATTGATCCTCAGGCACTGCTAGCGACACATGACAATGCCGATCGCAACAAGATTGATCGGGCTCGCTTTCCCGTACATTTGCCCCAAGATTGCCCTGAGATTCAAGTCGATATTACCTTGGCCAATATTCTAGCCGGACCTCTGGCCGAACTAGCGCCCGTCCTGAATGGACTGACCAAACCCGGTGGAAAGCTGTGTCTATCGGGTATTCTTGATTCACAAGCAGAAACCGTGATGGCAGCCTATCAGCCTTGGTTTGATTTCGACCCCATTCGTCAGCAACAGGAATGGGTCTGCCTGACCGCCACGAAACGCAGATAAGTCACAGCTTTGAGCTAGCCAGCAACACAACCATTTACCCGACACAGCGGAACGTCTACACTCTGCCGCTGTTCTTCGAATTTCAGGGAAAGACCACACTCATGGCAGATCGGGTCACATGCTGCCCCCATTGCAGCACTTCGTTTCGCATTACCGACGATCAACTCAAAACCGCCAAAGGCGCTGTTCGTTGTGGCTCCTGCCTGCAAATTTTTCGAGCCTTGGATCATCTGCAGGAAGAAGAAATCAGTACAGAAGAAACTTCTGCTGCAACGCCGGAAGAGTCCATTCCCGAGCTGGATGACTTCAGTGATGATGCCTTGATCTCCGATGATATGGATCAGATTGAAGACACGCAAAGCCTCGCACTGGGCGAGCTGAGCGACGACTTTCTGCAGCAAGGCAGCTTCGGCGAAAACAAAGGGTCCCTGTTCGATCGTGAAATCAAGGTTCGGGAAAACCAAGATAACGACCATACCGACGAATCCTGGGCCGTTAATCTACTCGATGAAATTGAAAATGAAGAGGACGTCCCTGCGCCTCCCGCGGCCTCAAAGAGTGATGATAGCGCTCTCTCTCTAGAAGACCCCCTCGACATCCAAGAGACTCTTGGAACAGGTGAAGACAGTGACACTGACTACAGTCGCGCCACTACCGGGACCTTCGATGCAATTACAGATGAAGAGCTAGAACAAACTCTCAACGAGGCCCCCTCACGCAGAGAGCCCATCTTTAATGTCACCGGCGAGCGAGATATCGACGCTGCGGAGTCGTCCACGGACGACGAGATTTCTGCCTTATTTGCCGACGATCATGCCATCGACGATGGCCACACTGAAGACACCTCAGACTACCGGCAAGACGAGCACGACGATTTATTACACGCCATTGCCCCCGCCCCAGTGGAAATGGAGTGGCATGCAGAAAAGTCTCGTTGGCCCATGCGAGTTCTGTGGGCAAGCTTAAGCCTGCTGGCAATAGTGGCACTCGTCACTCAATTTCTGTGGTTTAACTTTGACGACTATAGCCGCAAACAACCTTGGAGAGATGGCTTTGCCCAACTGTGTCCAATGTTGGGCTGCAGCCTACCGTCATTGGCTGCGCCGGAGAAAGTCAAAGCCTACAACCTTGTAGTGCGCAGCCACCCGCGCGCCGATAATGCTCTAATCATTGACAGTATTCTGCTGAACAAAGCCAGCTTTGAACAACCCTTCCCAGATTTCAGCCTGAGTTTCAGTGATCTGCAGGGCAAGCCCCTTGCCCATCGCCGCTTTAAACCCTCCGAGTATTTGGGCGGTGAGCTAGCCGGAGCCAAAACCATGCCTGCAGGCCAACCGGTGCACATCTCTCTCGAAGTGCTCGATCCTGGCCCAGATGCGGTCAATTACCGAGCAACCATTCCCCTTAATTGAGGCTCAAAGGAGGTCAAACCCTCCTTATTGACCGGGCCTTTCAGGTCGAACCCGTAACCACTGGCATGAAAGGTAAATTTGCATCTGTCAACGTCTATTTTTTCGTCAATCTGTGCAATTTGTGCTTTTAAAAAGTAGGGGATCGCAGGTATGATAGCCCCCCTTTCGCGAACCCTTGATCAAATGTTGAAACAAGCGCTCGCAAAGGCCTGAGGCGGTATTATTCGCCTCATAGCAGGAACGGAAACTGCAACAGTTTCCACAGGCAAACTTGGGGTGAATCTTGTTTCAAATCGGTCCATACCACATTCAAAATCAAGTGGTGCTCGCGCCTATGGCAGGAGTAACGGATCAACCATTCCGACAACTGTGTCGCAATCTGGGCGCAGGTTTGGTGGTTTCAGAAATGGTCACATCCGACACCCGCTTGTGGAACAGCCGCAAATCACAGACTCGCCTCAACCACACTGGTGAGCTGGAGCCAAGATCCGTTCAAATCGCTGGTGGCGACCCAGAGATGATGGCTGAAGCTGCACGTATGAATGCCGAACGTGGCGCCCAAATTATTGATATCAATATGGGCTGCCCAGCCAAAAAAGTCTGCAAGAAAGCCGCTGGATCAGCACTGCTGAAAGATGAACCGCTGGTAGCGGCTATTCTCAGCGCCGTCACCCAGGCCGTGGACGTGCCGGTAACACTAAAGATTCGCACCGGCTGGAATCAAGACCATCGCAATGGCGTTAACATCGCCAAGATGGCACAAGATACAGGCATTGCCGCCTTGGCCGTACATGGCCGCACCCGCGCTTGCGGTTACAAAGGTGATGCCGAATACGACACAATCGCTGCCATTGTCGACGCGGTAGACATACCCGTCTTTGCCAATGGTGACATTGATGGCCCAATCAAAGCCAAGCAGGTACTGGATCACACCGGTGCCACCGCGGTAATGATTGGGCGTGCCGCACAGGGCAAACCGTGGATCTTTCGGGAAATTGACCATTTCCTGAAAACGGGGGAACAGTTGGCGCCCGCGCCACTAACCGAGATTCAACACATACTGTGCACTCACCTCGGTGAGTTACATCGCTTTTATGGCGATTTTATGGGACTTCGTATCGCTCGCAAACATGTGGGCTGGTACTTGAAAACGCTCACAGGCAGTGAGCCATTTCGCAAGGCCTTTAACCAAATAGAAGATGCTCAAGAGCAACATGCCAGCGTTCAAGATTTCTTTGAACAGCTGATAACGAAAGAGGATAAAGCGGCATGAATACAGCTGAAACGCTGATGGCTGACGCGCCAATCGAACTAACCAGCCCAATCACCGAGCCTGCACCGGCGACTCAAAATCAATCCCTACGCGATTGTGTTGAACAGGCCATGGACAACTATTTCAAGCACTTAGACGGGCAACCGGTGAGTGACGTATACGACTTGGTTATGGCCGAAGTCGAAGCGCCGATGCTGGAAATCGTGATGAAATACACCCGTCACAACCAGACTAAAGCCGCTCAAGTTCTCGGTCTGAACCGCGGTACTTTGCGCAAAAAACTCAAGCAGTACGGCCTACTGTAAATCTGTCGCTATACTGAAGTTTTAAGAAGGGTGAGCTGGTCTCGCCCTTCTTCGTTTCACTACTGCCACTGATTCTCACGATCCAACCGCAGTAACCCAAGCTCTTTTGATACACAGTCAACAACGGACACACTCCATGACCCAACTTGTTAAAGTTCAGCGTGCTTTAATTAGCGTCTCTGACAAAACCGGTATCGTTGAATTTGCCCAAGCCCTCAGTGCTCAAGGCGTTGAAATTCTCTCCACCGGCGGCACCTTCCGCCTGCTGCAGGAAAACGGCGTAGCCGCTATCGAAGTCTCTGACTACACCGGTTTTCCGGAAATGATGGACGGTCGCGTAAAGACCCTTCACCCAAAAGTTCACGGTGGAATCCTAGGTCGTCGCGGTACCGATGATGCGGTCATGAACGAGCACGGCATCACTCCAATCGACATGGTTGTGGTTAACTTGTATCCCTTTAAAGCCACCGTTGCCGATCCTAACTGCGATCTACCGACGGCGATTGAGAACATCGACATCGGCGGCCCGACTATGGTTCGCTCAGCGGCGAAGAACCACAAAGACGTTAACATTGTGGTCAATGCTGGTAACTACGACGCCATCATTGCTGAGATGCAAGCCAACGGCGGCGCCACCAGCTACGAAACCCGCTACGACCTGATGGTCAAAGCCTTCGAGCACACCGCTCAATACGACGGCATGATCGCCAATCACTTCGGTCGCCGCCCTTCTACCTTCGCCCCTGGCGAAGTAGATACACGCAACTTTTCCAACACCTACAACGTTCAGTACGTTAAAACTCAAGACATGCGCTACGGTGAGAATCCTCACCAAAAAGCGGCTTTCTACGTTGAAGAAGATGCTAAAGAAGCGTCAGTTTCAACCGCCAAGCAGCTACAAGGTAAAGAGTTGTCGTTCAACAATGTTGCCGATACCGACGCCGCGCTAGAAACCGTTAAACTATTTGACGAACCAGCCTGTGTCATCGTTAAACACGCTAATCCCTGTGGTGTGGCCGTAGCGACCGACATTAAAACCGCTTACGAATTAGCCTTTGCCACCGATCCAGAATCCGCTTTTGGTGGCATCATCGCCTTCAACCGCGAGCTGGATGCGGAAACCGCACAGCTGATCGTCGACAAGCAATTCTCTGAGGTCATCATCGCGCCTAGCGTTTCCGCCGACGCCGCCGCAGCCGTGTCAGCCAAGAAAAATGTTCGCCTGCTTGAGTGTGGCGAATGGGGCGCCGAACGCCCTGTAGCTTACGATTACAAACGCGTTAATGGTGGCCTGTTGATCCAAGAAAAAGACAACGGCATGGTCAGTAAAGACGACCTAAAAGTGGTGACCAAAGCTCAACCCAGCGATGAGCAAATGGACGAACTACTGTTCGCCTGGAAAGTTGCCAAGATGGTTAAGTCCAACGCCATTATTTACGCCAAAGACGGCCGCACGATCGGTGTCGGCGCGGGCCAAATGAGCCGCGTCAACTCTGCTCGTATTGCCGCCATTAAAGCCGAACACGCTAACCTAGAAGTCAAAGGCGCAGTCATGGCATCTGACGCTTTCTTCCCTTTCCGCGACGGTATCGACAACGCGGCGAAAGTGGGCATCAGTGCGGTCATTCAGCCCGGTGGTTCTATGCGTGATGAGGAAGTGATTGCCGCGGCCGACGAGCACGGAATGACGATGGTATTCACCGGCATGCGCCACTTCCGTCATTGATAAAAATGCTCCTGTGACGCGATGGTGGCGTTGCTTCGGTGCTCGGTCGGTCACGTACACTTGTACGCTCCCTTCCTGCGCTCCGAGGCGCCTTACCCTCACACCACAGGAACATTTTTCTTCAACGACGACTTCTTAATCGAAGAAATCAATTTAGATTTGTTTTTGTTGGTTTAATGATAAGCCTCTAAACAAGGAGCTTAGCTAAGTGTTCCTAGCAAGGCGCGATGTCGATTTTGTGAGGGAGTGTACTCAAGTACATGACCGATCAAAATCGGCAACGCAACGCCGCTAGGGACGCTTAGATAAGCTCCGACAAAGGACAAAAAAATGAACGTACTAATCATTGGCTCCGGCGGCCGCGAACACGCGCTCGCTTGGAAGGCCGCGCAAAACCCCAACGTTGAAACCGTTTACGTGGCCCCCGGTAATGCCGGTACGGCGACCGAAGCCGGTCTGAAAAACGTCGCTATCGATGTGATGGATTTCGACCAGCTCGCCACCTTTGCTAAAGACAACAATTGCGGCTTGACCATTGTTGGCCCTGAAGCGCCGCTGGTTGAAGGTGTGGTGGATTATTTTGCCGAGCAAGGCTTACGCGCCTTTGGTCCCTCCAGGGGAGCCGCGCAACTGGAAGGATCCAAAGCCTTCACCAAAGATTTTTTGGCCCGCCATAAAATCCCGACCGGTGAATACCAAAATTTCACCGAAGTGGAACCCGCACTGGCTTATCTGCAAGAGAAAGGCGCACCGATCGTGGTTAAAGCCGACGGTCTCGCTGCCGGTAAAGGTGTAATCGTTGCTGAAACGTTGCAGCAAGCGGAAGACGCCGTGAAAGACATGCTATCTGGCAACGCCTTCGGCGAAGCCGGTTGCCGCGTCGTCATCGAAGAGTTTCTCGACGGCGAAGAAGCCAGCTTTATTGTTATGGTCGATGGAAAAAACGTTGTCGCCATGGCCACCAGCCAAGACCACAAACGTGTAGGCGACGGCGATACCGGCCCCAACACCGGCGGCATGGGCGCATACTCCCCAGCGCCGGTTGTCACTGCCGATATTCATCAACGCATTATGGATGAAGTCATCTACCCAACCGTTAACGGCATGGCCGCTGAAGGCAACGATTACACCGGCTTCCTCTACGCCGGCCTGATGATCGACGCTGCCGGCACGCCGAAAGTGATCGAGTACAACTGTCGCTTTGGCGATCCAGAAACCCAGCCGATTATGCTGCGCATGAAGTCCGACATGGTGGATTTGTGTGAAGCTGCTATCGATGGTGAACTGGCCGGAAAAACGACCGAATGGGACGAGCGCTGCGCCGTGGGTGTGGTACTGGCAGCGGGTGGCTACCCTGCTTCCTATGAAAAAGGCCTGCCCATCTCTGGCTTACCCAGTGAAGCGATTGCCGGTGAAAAGGTGTTCCATGCGGGCACTCAATTATCGGGCGATGATGTGGTTACCAGTGGTGGCCGCGTACTCTGCGCCACCGCTCTAGGCAACTCAGTCACTGAGGCTCAAGCTCGTGCTTACGACCTGACACGTCAGATTGACTGGAAAGATGTCTACTTCCGTAACGACATTGCCTACCGAGCAATCGCCCGAGAAGCAGAGAGCTAGCCGTCAAGACAGCGAGCTCAAAAGCCCTGATCACTCAATAGCGAGCCAGTGATCAGGGCTTTTTTGTGCACCACCGCTCCCCTGCGAGCCGTCCCACCATCGTATATTTCTTTTCTTTCTAAGCACAACCTTCACATCCCACTGTCCCCGCGCTAGCATCTGTGGTTTGCTCTTACTTTCTGTGTACGAGCGTCACTCATAGATAATGAACACAGTCTGTGCAAATGGCATTTTAGAGCGCCAAATAGGGTTGCGTTAAGCGCATCCATGTTGCCCGCTCACGATCGAAACAACAGATTAAACACAGCCGCCCATAAAAATATAAAAAGGCCGTAATAACAATGACACTACGACTATTTTTAGCAATCACTGCAGTCATCGGTTTTTCTGTCCCAGCGACAACAGCGGCCTCTGCCGATACCAGCTCTACGCTAGCCAACCTACTTTCGTATCCAGCAAGCTCTACCTTCGACTACGTATTGATGGCCGCGTTGGTAGGCGCTAGCTTAATGTTGATGTTTATCAACATCGGCCAAGCCCTGATTCGACAAGAGCGCCTCAATATTTATCTCGCTCTTTATATCGCCATCATCTCAACCGCTTGTATCTGTGGCTGGAATTCGGTGCAGACGTCTCCCTTGCTTCCCACCGACCAATGGATCCGCAAGAGCTTCACCTTGCTCACGTTGGCGATTCAAGCCTTCCTTATTTATCAGTACTTTTTACCACGTCCTGCGATGACAACATGGACTCGGCTTTTCATTGGTATCCATATCGCCTTAATCGCAACGGGTCTTTGGTTAATCACTGTAGAGCATGCGGAGTCTTATCGTGCTGTGCGCTTACTGCTACTGATTAGCGCCAGTGTTTGCGTGGTTCACACAGCCCTTATGATCCCCTTTAAAATTCCATTCACACGGTATTTTTGGTATCGAAGATTATCGCCATCGGACTCTTGGTCAGCATGTGGATAACCGTAGAAAACACACTCACACAAGGCCCACTATTCTATTGGTTTGCCCAATGCGTGATCATTATAGAAAGCATGATCGTCACTTACGCTCTGGTCATGAGAAATATCCAACAAACTAATGATCGACTACAAACTCACTTTCAACGCAGTGCCAAACTCAAACTCAAAAAGCAATACAATCAAACACTAAAGCGCATCGACAATGAGCTGCGCACACCGCTAAGCGGAGTTGTCGGCATCGCAGAATTGTTGCTCGACACCTCTCTCAACAAAACTCAGAGAGATCAAATTGTGACGATGCGTCGCTCAGGCGAAGCGCTATTGAAATGGCTTAATCGACTCAATGACTGGCGCTCTCTACAGATTGGACGATTGAACTTCGACAATATCCCCTTCGACTTTTCTCACTTGCTCAATACTCTCTGTGAAGACAGTAAAGTCAAAGCAGAAGATCGAAAAATCCAGCTACAGTACACTCCAAACCCCAACACTCCTACCTTAATCAAGGGTGATCCTGCACGCATCAAACAGATCATTTCCGGCACTTTAGATATGGCGCTTTATTACAGTGAACAAGGAAACGTTGAGGTCAACCTAAAAGCTTCCGCACAACGCAACTGCTGGCGTTTAGAAATCCGCGACTGTCAAAGCGGATTACACATGGAAGACATCGATTTAACACTATCAAATGAAGCAGAGATAGAAGCGGGCACGCTAAGTAGCGTACAACGCAACTGGGCAATTGCTCAGGCGTTGGCGGAACATATCGGTGGCAGCCTGAATGTCACCATCAATGACAATGGTGAAGCGCTGTTTATCTGTGAGCTCATCTTAACCCGTTACTCGCTACTTCAACATCACGAGAACCACTACGACAAACTACTCAAAGATAAGCGTTTACTGATTGTAGATGACAGCAGCTCCAGCCGAAAACTGTTGGCCAAACGCGCCGAAAGCTGGGGTATGAAAGTAACCTGCGTACCTAACGGTCAAGATGCTTTGGATATGATTAACACGATGTCCAAGATCGGTGGCGTATTCGACTGCATTATTCTCGATCATGACATGCCGGGACTCACCGGTCTTGAAGTCGCCAAAACCATCGCTGACTCGCACTCTGCTGTCGATACTCCAACGATGATTATGCTGAGCGGGGCCAACAATCCCCCCAGCCAAGATCAGGCCAGTAATGCAGCGATTAAACGCGTTCTGTCCAAACCCATCACCGCTAAGAGTTTAAAGATCACACTGGCAGAAGAGCTGACATTGCACCAAGTGCGTCAGCGAGAGCGCAAAGAAAGCACGGTGGCCCTGCTGTAAGTGGCAATCTAAGAACACCTATCTCAAATTTAGGCAGGTACTGTTCGTCCCTCAGCCCAATGACGCAGTGCGTGTAACTGCTCTGCCATCACCACCGATAGTGGTGTAGTACTGATGATGGCTTTGATCAGATCGTCTTCGGAGAGTTTGCCGTCGTCGTCGATGGCATACAAGGCAGACACGATCACCTGCTCAATTTCAGCACCGGAAAACCCTTCCGCCGCCTCTGCCACCCGAGCAATATTGATATGGGTTTGATCCTGTTGGCGTTTTTTCAGGTGGATAGAAAATATTTGCTGCCTTACTTCTACATCGGGTAAATCCACAAAGAAAATCTCATCAAAACGACCTTTTCGCACCAACTCCGCCGGCAGTGATTGAATGTCATTGCTCGTCGCCACCAAAAATACCGGTTCTTTCTTTTCTGCCATCCACGTCAAAAAATAGCCCAGTAGACGTTTACCCAAACCATCATCACCACCGCCTTGTGCCAGAGCTTTTTCTAACTCATCGAGCCAGAGCACGCAGGGAGCCATTTGCTCAGCCTGCTGCAGGGACTTACGTAAGTTCTTTTCACTTTCACCGATAAACTTGTTGTAAAGAGATCCCATATCCAAACGCAATAAGGGCAGTTTCCACAAGCCCGCAACAGCCTTAGCCGCGAGGCTTTTACCACCACCCTGAACCCCCAATAACAAAATACCCTTGGGGGCTTCAAGATCACTGTCATGCAGAAAAGCTTTTTCCCGCAAATTCAGCCAGCGCTTGAAATTATTCAACCCACCTACATCGGCAAACGACTCGGTATCATATTCGTAACTGAGCAGCCCTTGTTGATTGAGCATGGCAAATTTGGCGCTATTGACTGCCGGTACATCCGAGGCATCAATCACACCATCATCAGCAATGGCGTGATAGGCAAGGCGTCCGACATCCCGATGCGTCAATCCACGCAAACTGTTGACCAACAATTTCAGTGCGTCGGAATCGGTACGGATTCGAGTCTTGCCCACACTCTGCGTATAGCGCTTAGCTTCTTGGCGAATGATAGAGAGAATTTCTTCATCGCTGGGTAGTGACAAGCGCGCCTGAGCCGAGAACGCTTGCAGCTCGACCGGGAGTTTGACGCTATGACTGAGAAAGATAATACGCTTGGGAATGGTTTCAAAGCTCAGAGCAATGTCCTTTAACAGACGAACAATCTTCGCCTCCCCCTCCATATGCCAATGAAAGTCACAGAGAACAAAAACACCGCTGTCGTTGCGATTTTTGATCCCTTGGAGCAATTCCACCGGAGACACCTCGGCGCCCCCGCCTTGTACTCGAGGGCCGAAACCCATGGTTTCTAGGCCGTCGGTTAAAGTCCAGCGATAGAGCGTCGTTCTGAGGCTCTGACATTGTTTTTGCAACAGCGATAGGGCGTGGTTTTCCTGTGTGCTTTCAAGTGCAATGAGTGGCACTCGCTGGGCCAGCAAAGTGGCTATATCAGAACTGACTTTCACTTGCATAGATAGAATCCCTGAGATCAAACATGGCTCTACTTTACTATGGCTTTACTCATTTGACACTCTGTCCATATCCCCTTTGAAGGCCAATTCCATTACAATGATGGGGTTACTTCGCCCCATCTCGTTAAAGGTCGCTGAATATGTCAACTCGCCACTTATCCCCAGCCGATGTACTCCTCACCCAAGTTGATCGAGCCCTTCGCACTCTAGCCCCAGGAAAAGTCACTCATCAGCGCCCCTCGCCGGCTCAAACGCTCAATGAAGCGGAGCTAACAGATAGCGAACGCCAACACGCTGCGGGCCTAATGCGAGTCAATCATGCCGGAGAAGTGTGTGCCCAAGCCCTGTATCAAGGGCAGGCGATGACCGCCAAACTGCCTCAAGTGCGCCAAGAGATGGAACTGGCCGCCGAGGAGGAAGTGGATCATCTAGCTTGGTGCCAAGAGCGTATAGAGAATCTAGGAAGCCATACCTCACTACTGAATCCACTCTGGTATGGCATGTCTTTTGGTATAGGCGCGACTGCTGGACTCATCAGTGACCGCATGAGTCTGGGATTTGTGGCCGCCACTGAAGACCAAGTGTGTAAGCACTTACAGGACCACCTAAGCGAACTCCCTGAACAAGACGCCAAAAGCCGAGCCGTGGTAGAAGTAATGCTGGAAGACGAGGCCAAACACGCCCATTCCGCGCTGGAGGCTGGCGGTCATCGTTTCCCTGCACCGGTCAAAGGCCTTATGTCACTGGTGTCCAAGGCTATGACCAAAACCAGCTATAGGATCTGACGCAGAGCAGGCCAATCAAGGCTATACTAGGAGAGATTTAAACCTCAGGGCCTTTCAACGTTTCCATGCGGATCAAGACCAAACTCTCCTTCTTGCTGCCAGGCTTGATCCTTTTGCCCATGCTGGTCAGTATGGCGCTGCAGCTTCCACAATTAAAACAGCAAATTCACGACACTGAACTGGAGCGTTTCGATGCCCTGCTGATGCAGGTCAGCGCTCGTTTATCGCGCAACTTTTCCAGCCTGCAACACGAAGTCATGCTGTACGCTCGGACCCAGACGATTCGCTCGTTGGAACCAGAGCCCATCAGAACCTATCTGCTGCAAGAGATCGGTCGTAAGCAGGCCTTTTTTTCTGATTTCATGATCGCAGACACCAACGGCTATTTTTTCAGTACACAACCGGGTAATCCCGCCCAAGCTCATCGTCACACTTTCGATGACAGCGACCCTGACGCTCGACCACATACCACCATACGACGAGATTACTGGCGTTATACCGTGGCAGATAACCCAGGTGAGGTGCGCTCTATTATCTCCAACCCGATGATGGCCTATACCAATCAACAGCGTCAGATCATCGTGGCCGCCTCAATTAATGACGACACGAACAAGGTGATCGGCATGGTTGGCGGGGTCATCAAGTGGGAACAAATCATTGAGCAGCTAAATATCATCGAGCAAACTCTCTTTGACAAGGTCAACTGGCAGCCGCGTTTTTTTATTGTCAGTAAGGGCGGAAACTATTGGTTTCACTGGGACGAGAATAAAATCGTCGATATCAAAACCACTCAACAGGGACAACAAGTTCTCAGCCAAGACCTGCAAGCTATTAGCGAGTCTCACTCCATTTTGGACGACCCCCTGAAGGAGTGGCAGCTCTCCGCCAGCGCCATTCTCGATCAGCAACAAGGTCACTTTCGCTACACAGATCAAACTACGCAACAACGAGCCATTGTCTCTTTCACGCCCATAAACAACACTGGATTTACTCTGGGCATGGTCACCGATGAATCTTTGTTACTGGAGGACACGCCCGACATAGTCGCCCATAACATTGCTATCTTTGGCATAGCCGCGATGGCGACGTTAATGCTTGCCCTGATACTTGCCCGAAACACCACTCGCCCACTCCACAGCTTGAATCACTACGCACATCAAATTGAAGAGGGCTCCAACACCATCCCTAAAGATTTGCAATCTCAAGATGAGTTCGGAGAACTGGCGCTGCAATTACAACATCTAGCCACCACCGTGGAGGCACGCCAGCGCGACCTAAGCGCCAGTGAAGAACGATTCAAACTTGCCATGAAAGGCAGTAGCGATGGTGTTTGGGATTGGAACTTGGTCACCGATGAGGTCTACTTCTCACCGCGTTGGTATGAAATGCTCGGCTACCGGAAGGAAGAAATTGCGTTCAATGTGGAAACGTTTTTTCAACTATTGCACCCCGAAGACGTGATCAGAACTCAAACAGCTGTCAATCAATGTTTGACCAACAGAGAATCTTTCTACCACGTAGATTTGCGCATGCTGCACAAGGATGGCCATTTGGTCTACATCATGTCGCGAGCTTATCTTGTCTGCGACCCAATCAGCGGCGAGCCTAGCCGACTAGTCGGCACCCATGTAGACATTAGCGAACAAAGCAAACACCAAGACCGCATCGAAAAGCTCAATCAAGAGTTAGATAGCCGCGTAAAGGTTAGAACCCGGGAGCTTGAGCAAGCAAAATTCGACGCACAAAAGCTGCAGCATAAAGCGGAATCAGCCAACCATGCCAAGAGCACATTTTTGGCAAATATGTCTCATGAATTACGCACGCCATTAAACTCTATTATCGGTTTTACCAACCGACTCGTTCGCAAACTGGACGGTAAAATTGATTCAAAAAATCTCGACGCCTTAGGTATTGTTGAGGAAAATGGCAAACACTTACTAAGTCTAATCAATGACCTGCTGGACACAGCCAAAATTGAAACCGGCCAACTGTCTCTGAATCGCGAAAGATTCAATTGCATACTGTTGGCTCAGCAATGTATCGATCAAGCGAGACCACTGAGCGAAGAAAAAAACTTGGAGCTATTGACAGATTTTTGCTGCGACGAATTGCTGATCGACGCCGACAAAAAAAGAGTCGTACAGATTCTGTTAAACATGCTGTCCAATGCCATAAAATTCACCGAACAAGGTAGCGTTACTCTCGCCATTGAGCCCATGAGGAAAGGAGATGTTGCAGGAGTTGGCTTCCATGTCATTGACACAGGCATTGGCATCGCACCGGATTTGCAGGCTGCTCTGTTCGAAAAGTTCACCCGCTCAGATAGCGCCGAATACAATGCCGTGAAAGGAACTGGGCTCGGCTTGACCTTAATAAAACAATTAGCCAACTTACATCAAGGCAGTGTTGAAGTAATTTCAAGAGAAGGCGAAGGAAGCCGCTTTACCGCATGGCTCCCTCTCACCCAATACTAGCCTCGAAGCTTAAGCCTGAGCCTCTATCATTTCGTAGGAATGGCTCACTTCCACTCCAGCAGCCTCCATCATGATGCTAGCGGAGCAGTATTTAGTGGCCGACAATTCTACTGCGCGCTTCACCTGCGCCTCTTTTAGACCCTGCCCGCTAACAACAAAATTCATACTGATTTTAGTAAACGGTGACGGCACACCTTCGGCTCGCTCAGCGTCCATTTCCACTCGGCAATCCACTACTTTTTGACGCGCTTTCTTGAGGATACTCATCACATCAAAGCTGGCGCAGCCCCCCATGCCCAACAACAGCATTTCCATCGGCCGAACACCCATATTGCGGCCGCCATGGTCCTCGGGTCCATCCATGACAACAGAATGCCCACTGCCAGACTCACCCAGAAACATCGCCCCATCTACCCACTTAACCGTCGCTTGCATGTCACACCTCAATCTGCCTGAGCCACAGAGATGTCTGTGGCGCTTAATCATTCGTGGCGCAAGGTTAACATAAACCAAGAAATGGCGTGAATGGTACAAACTCTTGCACATTTCTCGACGGGTATAGATAACCGGTTCACAAAGACGATGAAGAACACCGCACACTGCTGGCCAGACATCCGGAAACTCGACATAATCCCTGTTTGCTATCTGGGCGATAAAGCAGGGCATTCGCAAAATTGGTATCTTGTACCACAAACCGCTATGGTTAGTGCAGGGTACTGAGCTTCCCTACTTCCCCCTGCAACAGTACGAGGAAATACCATTGGTTGCCGTTTCATTGACCCCCCATATCGAAAATGTGGACGAGTTTCTAAGCCATTGCCATCGACGCCGCTACCCCGCTAAAAGCACATTGATTTACGCAGGTGACAAGAGCGACTCCCTTTATTACATCATCAAAGGCTCGGTCACCGTCATTATCGAAGACGATGAAGGCCGCGAGATGATTGTCGCCTATCTAAACGATGGAGACTTTTTGGGTGAAATGGGATTGTTTGATGAACAAGACTCTCGCAGCGCTTGGATCAGAGCCAAAACAGAGTGTGAAGTTGCCGAGATCAGCTACTCAAAGTTTCAGGAACTCACCGAAGAACACCCTGAATTTCTCTTCGCCCTCGGCAGCCAAATGGCCAAACGCCTGCGCAACACCACTCGCAAAGTGGGTGATCTCGCGTTCTTAGATGTTACCGGACGTGTGGCTCGAACGCTGCTCGACCTGTGCAAAGAGCCCGATGCGATGACCCACCCTGATGGCATGCAAATCAAGATTACTCGCCAAGAAATTGGTCGTATTGTTGGCTGCTCACGGGAAATGGTTGGTCGAGTATTAAAAACTCTCGAAGACCAAGGATTGGTTTCCGTCAAAGGTAAAACCATGGTGGTCTTTGGCACCCGCTAGTCTGTATTCGCTAGAAAACCACTTAGAGTAAACGAAATGCCGCCATTGCGGCATTTTTTCAATTACGCACTCCCTCTCACCTTCTCACTACAGCTCCTCACTACAGCTCCTGCGAAACGTAGCGATCAACGATACGATCAATAGAGCCCTGCTCTATAAGTTTCAAATACTGGCGATCTAAGCGCCCTGCCAGCTCAGCGCTCACTCCACATCCGTGGGAAATATAGACCGGATAAGAAGGAATAATCGACGACAGGTCATGGAGTTCGAAATTCTCCCGCTGCGATTCTCCGGTTTTAAAACTGTAGGCAACCCGAAGGTTCATAGTCACAAAACCTAAACCGCGGCCAGCCATTACGGCTTTATAGGCTGCACGCTGGTTTTTGACGTCCAATTTTTGGATCGCCCCGCTATCGAAATGGGGCATTAGGGTGGCGTAATTAAAACCGTGTAGAGTAATCAGTCGCTGACCAAACAACTCTTCTACTGAAGACAAGGAAAAATCGCTATCAGCACGGGTTACTAAGGAATGGTTTACACTCAATATGGGCTGCGACAGTAAACAGTCACTTTGTACGCTGTCGTTGCCTTTAAGGCGCCATATCGGAGAACCATAGGAGAGACAGTTGCGATTCTCAGGTTTTTTCATCTCCAGTAGCATTCGCTTAAAAGGCAGCGAAACAGTGGTAATCGAGAGCCCCAGATCCAGCCCTAACCGATAGACAATATCGCTAACTATACCCCGGTGCCCGAAACCATTGCGCTCAATTTGAAACGGGGGAGCTTGGCGCTCAATGACGAAATAGATTAACTCATCACCCGGCTCAACATCAGGAAGTATCGGCTCGCCAGCGGACAATGAGCTAAACAGCAAAAGTGTCGCAAGCCACAGCAATCGCTTAGAATGAAGGATAGATCACTCTCCTGCTAACAGGAACAAGAGAAGCCTTTGGGCTTCTCTTAGCTGAACATTAATTAAACATTTCTAGAAGTTTAACACCTGGATCGTCAGCTCGCATGAATGTTTCGCCAACGAGAAACGTATCTACATTGTGACCACGCATCGCCATAACGTCATCGATGGTCAAAATACCCGACTCAGTCACCACAATACGATCGTCACCAATACGATCCAATAACGCAAAAGTATGATCTAGACTGACTTCAAAGGTATGCAGGTTACGATTATTGATCCCAATAAGCTTATTGGGTAAACGCAAGGCCAGCTCCAGCTCTTCAGCGTTATGCACCTCGACCAGTACATCCATCCCCAATTCGTGGGCCAAGGTGTTGAGTCGGTGCATTTGTTCAAATTCCAATACCGCGACAATCAGCAAAATACAGTCCGCACCAATAGAACGGGCTTCGTACACCTGATACTCATCAACAATGAAATCTTTGCGGATGACTGGGAGAGAAGACGCCGCTCGGGCTTCTTGCAGGTAGTGATCGGCCCCCTGAAAAAAGTCCACATCGGTCAACACCGAGAGACAAGCTGCCCCACCTTTTTCATAACTGATGGCAATTTCGGAGGGGTAAAAATCTTCGCGAATCACCCCTTTGCTGGGCGATGCTTTTTTGATCTCTGCAATCACAGCGGCTTGACCTGCTGCCAGCTTTTGCTCGATGGATGCCACAAAACCGCGCGCAGGCGGTTGCTGCTCGGCATTGGCTTTCACCTCGGCCAAACTAACCCGCTGCGAACGGGCCGCAATTTCTTCATGTTTACGGGTAACAATTTTTTCTAAAACGGTTGGGATTTTGCTCATAGTACTACCGGGGTTCCGGCCTCATGCATGTTCTTTTTGGCACAGCGTAAACGCCGCCAATTCAGTAATTTTTTCTTTCGCCAAACCGCTACCAATTGCGTCTTGAGCCATGCTGACGCCTTCGACCAAGCTGTCGGCAACACCACTGACGTAAATAGCCGCACCAGCGTTCAAGGCAATAATATCGGCCGCTTTATCCGCCGCGTCACTGCCGCGCTTGCCTAAAGCCGCTTGAATCAAGCTCAATGAGGCTTCGGCATTTTCTACACTTAAACCGTCCAAGCTTCTCGTCGCAATACCAAAATCTTTCGGATCAATGTCGTAACTGCTAAGAGCACCCTCTTTCCATTCCGCCACAAAAGTCGACGTCGCCAAAGAGATTTCATCCAGCCCATCCGCCGCATTGACGACCAATACATGCTCGCTGCCGAGCATACCCAGCACTTCTGCCAACGGCAGACACAAGTCACGACTGAAAACTCCAACCACTTGACGCTTCACTCCCGCAGGATTGGTCAAAGGGCCGAGAATGTTAAAAATAGTGCGCTGCCCCAACTCTTTACGCGGGCCTATGGCATGTTTCATAGCGCTGTGATGAGAAGGCGCAAACATGAAACCCACACCCAGCTCTTCGACACAGCGAGCCACCTGCTCAGGCGTGATATCCAACTGCACACCCGCCGCTTCCAGCACATCCGCACTGCCCGTAGAGCTGGAGACAGAACGATTGCCATGCTTGGCCACGTTTACACCGGCAGCTGCCGCGACAAACGTCGAAGCGGTAGAGATATTAAATAAGTTGGCGCCATCACCACCGGTCCCCACCAAATCAATCAAATTATCGGCGTTAATAGTAACCGGAGTAGCCAACTCACGCATGACGCGCACCGCGCCTGCAATCTCATCGATGCTCTCGCCTTTCATTCGCAAGGCCACCAATAGTGCCCCGATTTGTGCCGAGGTTGCCTCACCCGTCATCACCTGACGCATCACCGCCACCATCTCATCCTGAGATAAATCTTGGCGCTCAATGAGTTGGCCTATTGCTTGTTTAATATCCATACACTGTTACCTTCAATGCCATGATGCAGTAAAAAATACGCGTTTATGATTCGAGAAAATTGCGCAGTAAATCGTGACCATGTTCGGTGAGAATACTCTCTGGGTGAAACTGCACGCCCTCCACCGCCAGCGTTTTGTGTCTCACCCCCATGATTTCATCGACCTGTCCCTGTTCGGTTTCGGTCCATGCCGTAATTTCCAAACAATTTGGCAGGCTTCTTTTTTCAATCACTAACGAGTGATAGCGAGTCGCTTGATAAGGATTCTTTAGCCCGCGAAACACTCCCGTGTCGGCGTGATGAATAGGAGAGATCTTGCCGTGCATGACTTGACGCGCTCTGACAATTTTACCGCCAAATGCCTGACCAATGCTCTGATGGCCCAAGCAAATACCCAGCAACGGTATACGACCGGCAAACGCCTCTATCACCGCCACAGATACACCCGCTTCATTGGGTGTACAGGGGCCGGGTGAAATGACAATTTTCTCGGGCTGCAGTGCTTCAATCTCTGCAACCGTAATTTCATCATTGCGCACCACCTTAACATCGGCCTTTAGCTCGCCGAGATACTGCACAATGTTGTAGGTAAAGGAGTCGTAATTATCTATCATTAAAATCATGTTCGGCTCCTTATAAAACCATGTCGACGGCGCGAAAAATGGCGCGGGCTTTATTCATTGTTTCTTTCCACTCCAGCGCAGGCACTGAATCGGCAACGACGCCAGCCCCTGCTTGCACATAGAGTTTTTTATCTTTAATCACGGCAGTGCGAATGGCGATGGCCGTATCCATGTTGCCATTCCAAGACAAATAACCCACCGCCCCGCCGTAGATTCCGCGCTTTTCATCTTCCAGTTCGTCAATAATTTCCATCGCTCGAATCTTAGGTGCGCCGGACAGAGTGCCAGCGGGCAGCGCCGCTTTTAATACATCCATCGCAGTCAATTCATCGCGCAACTGACCGGTCACATTGGAGGTAATGTGCATGACGTGAGAGTAGCGCTCAACAACCATCTTGTCGGTTAACTCAACACTGCCGACATTGGCCACACGACCGACATCGTTACGCCCCAAATCGATCAACATCAAATGCTCTGCAATTTCCTTGGGATCATTGACGAGCTCTTGCTCCAAGGCCAAATCTTCTGCCGCGTTATGACCGCGACGACGAGTACCCGCAATGGGTCGAACGGTTACTTCACCATCTTCAAGGCGCGCTAGGATCTCTGGACTGGAGCCGACCACATGGTGATCACCCAAATCGAGGAAGTACATGTAAGGAGACGGGTTCAAACTGCGCAAAGCTCGGTACAAATTGAGCGGCTGGGCCTCAAAATCGATAGACAGGCGCTGAGATACCACCACCTGCATGGTGTCTCCTGCCAACACATAGTCTTTAATTTGTCCCACAGCTTGCTGAAATTTGTCTTCACCAAAACTGGACCTAAACTGGTCTTCGCGAACAGTTTCGGACGACAAACTCATAGGCGCGGTCGCTGGCACTTCATGACGCAACTGCAGCTCTAGCTCATCCAAGCGCTTTTCTGCGGCATCGAAACTGCCCTCCTCTTCCGGATTGGCGTGAACGACCAGAATCAACTTGCCGGCGAGATTGTCGAACACCAGCACTTCATCGGAGACCATCAACAAAATATCGGGGGTACCGATGGTGTCTTGTGGCTGAGAAGCTTTGAGTTTGGGTTCAACGTAGCGCACACAGTCATAACCAAAGTACCCCACCAGGCCGCCATTGAAACGCGGCAAGTGCTCAAGTTCGGGCACTCGATAGCGCTGCTGAAATTGCTCGACGAATTCTAGCGGATCTTCACATTCATGAGCCTCGACGACCTCGCCATCGGTTTCGATGATGATGGAATCTCCGTAGGCTTTGAGTAAGGTGCGAGCCGGTAGCCCTAAGATGGAGTAGCGCCCCCACTTTTCGCCGCCCTGCACGGACTCGAATAGATAGGAATATGGCCCTTGAGCCAACTTCAAGTAGCTCGAAAGTGGTGTATCAAGATCCGCCAATACTTCTCTGACTAAAGGAATGCGATTGTAGCCTTGATTGGCCAACTCGCGAAATTGATCCGGTGACATGTTGTGTCCTTGCTAAAGTGCGATCACAGCGGGTGATCCGATGGAGTCTGCGTATTCACAACCCCGTAGGCAATTGCCCAAGGGTCTATTTGACAGCGAGCTCAACGGCTCGCAATTTGAGCTACGGACGCCATCGTCCCCAGAGAAGAGAAGCTGCTGTGACGACACCTGTCGACAAGGCTAGTTTGTTCACGAAAACACCTAAGTTTTACGGTTGTACCAGCAGTGTAACGGGCCACCACTAGTAAGAATTAAAAGTGGCGCTAGTGTAGCGGCTCGCCCGCCGCCTGTACAGTCGAGGCCGCATAAGCCACCATATCCAGCCTCGCCATTGTCAGATTAGGGACTGCCAAGGCACAATGAGAAACGGCTTGCCTAAGAGAAGCCGATATCGCTCATCCATTCGCTAGGACTGCCCCATGACACTTGCTTCCCCACGCTCGATTATCGGTGTTCTCATATGCTTATTAATCAGCCCGCTGGCCACTGCCAAACCCGTCAATCACGTTGTTTTGGTCTGGCTAAAAGCGGAGATATCGGTCGAGCAACGCAACACCATTATGCAAGCGGGACTGCAGCTTCAGAACATTCCGGGGGTTATCTCAGTACACACTGGGCTTCCAGTCGCCAGTGACCGCGCCATTGTCGACGACAGTTTCAGCTTTGGCATCACCATCGAATTGCCCGATGCCAACGCCATTAACAGCTATTTGGAGCACCCCATCCACGTGAACTATGTCGCCACTCATATCAAACACAGCGCTGAAAAACTGCTGATCTACGATTTCTGAGTAAAATCAGGGAACGCCATCCGGGCAAGACCCTCTAACACATTCATCAGAGTATCACTGCGAAGAAGTTGTCGAGATTGCCGGTCACCCAAGTGGGGGATTCGTCCTCAATGGGGTTGCCGTGATTATAGCCGTAGCTCACCCCCAGCGTAGCCACTTTGGCCGCCTTGCCCGCCAGCATGTCACTGCGAGAATCACCCACCATTAAAGCGGCGGCGGGTTTGACTCCAAAGCGTTGCAGCAGCGACTCCAAAGGCGCGGGGTGAGGTTTTTTCTGTGCGAGAGAATCGCCGCCCAACCAGGCCGACACATAGGGTTCAAGCTCGAGATCATCCAACAGGTGAGGCACAAATTCAGCGGGCTTATTGGTCACGACAGCAATAGCGACACCGGCTTGTTGCAAGCGTATCAAAGCAGATTGGACACCGGCATAGAGGGTGGAATAACGCCCACTGATGCGCCGATAGTGAGACAGAAAACGCCGCAATGCCGCCTGATGCAATGCCGCTTCAACTTGGGTTTCGTCGATACCATCGATGTTCGCCAGCGCACGTCTCACCAGCACGCCCGCGCCATTACCCACCCACAAACGCACTTTAGCCTCACCCGCCGGCGGACTGCGCATTTCTTTCAGCATGGCATCAATGGCCGCGGTTAAGTCAGGCACGCTGTCGACTAAGGTGCCGTCCAGATCGAACATCACCAAACGCGGCAGACCAGAAAAAGTCTGCCGAAAATCTATTGCAGACATGTTTTAGGCTTTGGCTAACTGGTCGCGCATCGCTTGAATGGCGGTGGCGTAGTCGTCCTTACCAAAAATGGCTGAACCGGCAACAAAAGTATCGGCACCGGCCTGGGCGATTTCCAATATATTGTCGGCAGTAACGCCACCATCGATTTCAAGACGAATGGGCAAATCTAGCGCGTCAATAGCCGCGCGAGCTTCACGTAACTTATCCAAAGTGTAAGGGATAAACTTCTGGCCGCCGAAACCTGGGTTAACTGACATCAACAACAGCATATCGAGCTGAGGCAGTACATGCTTAACAACATCAATTGGGGTCGCTGGATTGAGTACTAAGCCAGCTTCACAGCCCGCCTGCTTAATCAACTGAATCGAACGGTCCACGTGGCGAGAGGCTTCTGGATGAAAGGTAATGATACTGGCGCCCGCATCGGCAAACTGACCAATCAAATCATCCACGGGCTCGACCATCAAATGCACATCGATGGGCGCCGTAACACCATGATTGCGCAAAGCCTTACAAACCATTGGGCCGACCGTTAAATTAGGTACAAAGTGGTTATCCATCACGTCAAAATGCACAATATCGGCACCCGCGGCCAAAACCGCGTCAACTTCTTCTCCTAATCGAGCGAAATCTGCCGCTAATATAGAAGGAGCGAGTTTAAATTCCTGTTGCATAGAATACCTGCCATTACACGTTTGAGGTGGGAAAACACCGATTAATGAGCAACCGATGCATATGAAACCTTTGAAAGACGCGCATTGTACTGAAACTTTGGCACAACGCCCACCGACAGATCCAAGAGATATTCGAAGATCGAACTCCAGCCCAATAGTACTCTGGCTACTGGCCTGCGCCCTCTGCCTGTGTGTACTCAGCCTGCCCGCACTGGCGCAAACCGCTGTCACAGAAAAGACTGATGAGACAGCCTCTGAGACCAAAGACAGTGATGCTGAAGCGAACGCCACACAAGCCCCCAGCAGCGATGCACCACCCGAGCCACCGCCCTATGCCTCGCGAGAAGAGCGGGATATGAATCTTCTCGCTGCGAGGCTAGAGGGTGAAACTGCAGTTTGGCTACAAGCCCTAGAACAACCCTTTCTGGCACTTTATGAGCAGGAACTCACCGGTGATGCGGTAGGCGCCGTACTGATCATTAACGCCGAGGGTCAGCACAGCAACTGGCCCACCACCAGTGAACAGATTCGCTTGAGCTTGCCTGAATTCGGCTGGAATACCTTGTCGACCGAGCTGCCGCTGCCGGAGCAAAGACCCATACCGCAGCGCTCGGCGCCAATAGCGCCAGCTCCGCCTTCTGTAGAGAACCCAGATCCCACAGCAACCGACGCCACCGCAGAGAGCAATCAAGACCCCGCCTCCTCGGTACAAGATACCCCGCCAACAAAAGCTGAAAAAGGAGAAGACAAAGAAATCTATGACTCCACCACCGGCGAACTGAGTGATGGATCATTGCCCCCTAGCGCAGAAAATCCAACCGCCCCCGGCGATGCCGATACGCCCGTACCTGAACTCAAGGTGCCGGCTGAAGATATTGCTATAGCCAGACTGGAGGCGGCTATCAGTTACCTGCATCAACAGGGACAGTTCAATATTGTACTGATGGGAAGTGGTGTTGGAGCTCTGCGCGCGGTGTGTTTTCTGAAGGACATCCCCAAAGTGGAGCAGACAACTCAATCCCGTCTGATTCGATCACTGGTGATGATCAACGCACGCAATCATTTGCCGCTGGACTCACGCCAACTGCACCAATGTTTAGACACCCCCGAAATGCCCGTTCTCGATGTGTACTTGGGGCATAACGAACGAGATCAAAAAGACGCCAAACAGCGATTAAAGTACGCCCGCAGGAGCGGCTACCAAATTTACCAACAACTGCGCTTGCCAGAGATGGCTCACAATACCATGCTGGGAGAAAATCGACTTTCACGGAGAGTCCGGGGGTTTATGGAAGCCCACGCACAAGGAGTCAAGGTTGATAATGCCGTCATCAACAATCCCTAATTGCTGCCCACTAACCTCCTAGAGGAGCACCTTAGGCATTGGCCAGCTGCTGATCCAGCTCCTGGAGACGCTCTGGCGTGCCAATGTCCCACCACTGTCCCGAATAAACCAAACCGTGCAGTCGGTCCTGAGCGATTGCATCTTCAAACACTTCGCGCAGGGGAAATGCTTGACGGCGCTCAGGGTAGCGCCCGACGATATCAGGATGCAGCAGAGCAATTCCGCTGTAGGTATAGCCCGCGTCCACTTCCGTATTGTGCAACAAGAGCTCGCCGTGCAAGGCAAAATCTCCAGCGCTGTTATGACCGGGATTGGGGACCAATACCAAACGCCCCAAGCTGTCATCCGACAGAGGAGATTGCGCCAATGTCGACAAATCAAAATCCGTCCACACGTCACCATTGAGTAACAAGAAGGGAGCCTCGCCCAATAGCGGCAAAGCCTTCAAAATGGCACCGGCAGTTTCTAATGGCTCATCCTCGACAGAATAGGTAATCGACATTCCCCACTGCGCGCCTTCTCCTATGGCGTCAATTATTTTATGCCCTAAATGAGCGACATTAATGACCACGTCGGTCACATCTAGACGCTGCAAGCGCTCTAGGTGGTAGACAATGAGGGGCTTACCGCCAACGCACAACAAAGGCTTAGGAAGATCATCGGTTAGCGGCCGCATCCGCTTACCAAAGCCTGCAGCCAGAATCATTGCCTTCATCGGGCCACGTCCTCGTCGCCAGCAGCGGGCTTTGCTCCTTTGGCAATATCGCCCGCGCGTTGATAATCGCTGTACCAAGGCTGCCGCTCACACAGGGGCAACAATTTTTCCCGAAACCAATAGGTAAAATCTGAGAATTCAGGGTATTGATCGGCCACTTCCAGCGTGTAACGCAGAACCAGTGGCAAATCTTTTAAATAGGCCGATTTACCGTCTCTAATACACAGTCGCGCGAATACTCCTAATACCTTGAGGTGACGCTGCAATCCCATCCAATCGAACCAACGCATGAAACCGGCCTGAGTCACCGGCGCCATCAATCCAATTTCTACCGCCATGTCGCCATAAGCCAGAGCCCATTGCTGGACCTGCTCACTCGGCCAGCGAATATAACAATCTCTCAGCAGTGACACCAAATCATAAGTCAGCGGCCCGCGCACGGCATCTTGAAAATCGATCACCCCAGGGGACTGCCCATCGCGATAAATCAAATTGCGGCTGTGATAGTCTCTATGCACCCAGACCTGCGGCTGCTGCAGCGCAGCGCCCTCCAGCTGCGCATATACATTATCCAAAATCGCTTGTTCGTCATCACTGAGGTTGTAGCCGAGCAATTGAGGAATAAACCACTGGTGCAACAATGCCATTTCATCGCGCAACCGGCTTTGATCGTAATTGGGCAAAGTGTGGAGAGTATCGCCGTCAGCGGCAGGAATAGTCGTTTCCGGGCACTGCTGCAATCGCAACAATGTCATCATTGCCTCGCCATAGAGCTGGGTTGCGCTATCGCGCTCAGCCTCTAACGCTTGGCTGTATAACGTATCACCAAAATCTTCCACGAGCAGAAAGCCACGCTCAAAGTCGACGGCTATGACATCCGGCGTATGCACACCTTGATCTCTCAAATATCTCGCGATCGCAACAAAGGCATGACTGTCTTCCTCAGCCACGGGAGCATAAACCGCCAACAACTGCGGTTCACTATCAACGCGATAATAATGCCGGAACCCTGCGTCGCCATTCAGCGAATGGAGCTTAAGCGGAGTTGTGGTCGACCACTGTCGCTGCTGCAATTGCTGCTCAACCCATTGCGATAAAATTGCTTCTGACTCTTGTCCCTGCTCCACGCACAACCCTTATTATCAACTGGCCAAACCCAAGATTCTAACCAACACAGACGATAACAGGAACGTCTTTTATGGATTAGTCGGGCAAATTAAAGCCGCGCGAGACACCGCCATCGATTAATAAAGAAGGAATACTCGTAGGCGGTAGCCTAATGCTCCCATCCCAAGTAGAATCAGTCTCTTTATTCCACAAAAGCAATAAGACACACAGGATTGTCCCAATAATGGCCTTACGGAAGTCACTGTTACGGCAGCATATTCATCGCGCACTCAAACCGTCTCAATCACCTTGGTTACTGGCTTTAGGAGTGCTGGCAAGTCAGCCGATCACGCCACTTTACGCCGCAGACAATCATTACGAATGGAGCTGCCAAGCTAGCGCCAATGGCCAGGGCTGGGATTGCCAAGAGCAAGTCGCCCCAGGACCCGCCTACAAGCGCCCGCAGCATTCTCATCGTCGCCAAGCCACTGGGGCAAGCATCGCCGCGGCCGACAAGCCTCGCAACCTACCCGCCGCGCAGGTCGACTGGGTTGACGAAGCACAACTCTCACCAGAGCAAGTCGCCAACCTGCAAGATGCCTGCTGCGGCAGCTACATTGAGCCTGAGCGTACCGATGCCGATGCCAAGCTGCATCCGGATCAAGCCCCGATGCGCGCATCGGCCGAAAGCTCTGAGTGGATCCAAGAAACCACCGCGGTACTCGAGGGCGACGTAAAGCTCACGCAAGGCTATCGTCAACTGGAATCAGACAAAGCAACGCTGGATCAAGACGCCAACACCGCGCTGCTGGAAGGCAATATTCGCTTGCGTGAACCCGGTCTGCTGATGACCGGCTCTCGTGGCGACATGAACATGGACACTGGTGAAGCAGTAATTCAAGACGCCAGCTATCTGGTCCACAATGCGGGTGCTCGCGGTGACTCCACCGCAATCAGCGTCTCCGGCAACAAAGTCCTTACGCTCGACGACGGCACCTTCACTCGCTGTGAACCCGAAAGCAACACTTGGTACCTGAAAGGTAGCGAGCTGAAAATCGATCCGAATACTGGGCAAGGTACCGGTAAACACGTGCGCCTAAACATCAAAGACGTGCCGGTGTTTTACACCCCCTACATTCGCTTCCCTGTGGGCAACGAACGCGCCTCTGGCTTTCTATTTCCGTCCATCAGCTCCTCTGATGGCGGCGGCCTAGATTTGGCCGTACCTTATTATGTCAATCTCGCACCTAACTATGACATGACCCTCACTCCGCGCTTTATTAGTGACCGAGGCGAGATGTTAGAGACGGAAGTACGTCATCTGTCCAAGCACTTTGAAACCACTGTCAGCGCAGGATTTCTGTCCAGTGATGATGGCGGTGAGGATGATGACAAAGAAGATTTCATCGCAGACGGCACCCTAACTGAAGAAGAAGCTTACCCTTATAAAGGTGAAGACCGCTGGCTGATCAATGTCGATCAAGTTGGTGGCATGAGTACCCGTTGGTATTCTCGTATCGATTACACCAAAGTCAGCGACATCGATTATTTCCGTGATATCGACAATGCCAGCTTGGAAGTCAATAGCTCTACCCACCTGAAAAAGTCGGGCATCCTAGGCTATCGCGGTGAAAATTGGCTCTATGAGATCATGGCTGAAGAGCATCAAACCATTTCTGCAAGAACCGCGGATCAGTACAAACAACTACCACGTATTACCATGGATGGCTCTTACCGCCTAGGCGAAAACTGGCTAGTGGATCTCGATCACGAGGTGGTGAGCTTCGATCATCGCGAAAAAGACGAAGATCAGCTAATCACCGGCGAACGCGCTCGCATCGATTACAGTTTGGCGTGGGACAAACGCTGGATCTGGGGTTTCGTAAAACCCAGTGTCATGGTTAAAAGCCTGCACTACCAACTTGACGACGACTACCTCACCGACGCCGCCGACGATGCACCTTCATTCACGGTACCGCAAGCCAGCCTCGACGCCGGCCTGTACTTCGAACGCGAAGGCTCTCTGGTCGGCAATCGCTATTTGCAGACGTTTGAACCGCGTTTGTTCTACTTCTATAGCGACACGGAAAACCAGGATGATCTGATCGACGTTGGCATTAACGGAGACGATGTTGATTTCGACACCTCCGAGCTGACATTCAGCTACAACCAGCTGTTCCGCGATAGCCGCTTTAGTGGCGGCGATCGTATTGATGACGGCAATCAACTCTCTGTGGGCTTAACCACGCGCTTTATTGATCCCCACAGTGGTATCGAGCGTTTCAATGCTAGCCTCGGACAAATTTTCTATTTCGAAGATCGTGCGATTACCATCAACCAACGGGAAGATGTCGCGCTGCTCGATGAAGACAATCAGCGAGATGATTCAGAGTTTGCCGCACAAGTTGGCGCACAACTGGGCGACCACTGGCGCCTGCGTTCGGATCTTATCTGGGATGCAGATGACAGCAATAGAGTCCGTCGCGGTAGCGCCAGCTTGCGCTACCAAGACGATGACTACCGCTTATTCAATCTCAGCTATCGTTATTCACGCAAAAACCCACTGCTGAGTGATCCCGATGATCTCGACGACGATGGCGACCTGACTGATGAAATCGAACAGAGCATTGAACAAGGGGACATTTCTTTCTCTTGGCCACTGTTTGGCAACTGGAGCACCGTCGGTCGCGCCAACTACGATTTTACTCACAACCGTGAACTCGAAACCTTAGTCGGCGTCGAATACAATGACTGTTGCTATCGTCTGCGCTTAGTCGCCCGTAAATGGATCGATAACGACCTGATTGACAGCGTAAACAGCCTCGACCTTGAAGAAGATACAGGTATCTTCTTTGAATTCCAGCTGAAAGGCTTGGGCAGCATTGGCAGCAAAGTATCCAGTGTACTCAATGACGGCATTTACGGTTACGAAGAAAGAGAAGAGACTTTTAAGTAAGAATATTATGAATAAAAGCAGAACGTTTAAATTTTTGACAGGCGCGGCCTTTTTGGCCCTGAGCAGTTTCAGTGCCGCCAAAACAATTACGCTCGACAAAGTCATCGCCGTAGTCGACAACGACGTGGTCATGGCCAGTGAACTGCAGCAACGCATCGGCATTGTGAAGGCACAGCTAGAAGCCAATAACACCCCAATGCCCAGCGAAGATGTCCTGCACTCACAGATCATCGAGCAACTGGTAACAGAATCCCTGCAACTGCAGATTGGGCAACGTGTGGGAGTGGAAATCAGCGAAGCTGAAATAGATGCCGCTCTCAACCGCATGAAACAAGCCAATAATCTGAGTGATGCAGCCTTTGCCGAGCAACTAAAAAACGACGGTGTTAGTGTCAACAGTCTGCGCGAACAGATTCGTCGCGACATGATTATTGATCAAGTCCAACGCGGCAGCGTCAATCGCCGCATCCGAATCTCTGAGCAAGAAGTCCAAAACTTCCTGAAATCCAAACAGGGGAAGTTTTGGGCATCACCAGACTATAACCTTGGACACATTCTCATTTCACTGCCTTCCACAGTCAGCAATGAAGAAGCGAAAGCGGCTGAAGATAAAGCTCACGCATTGGTAAAACGCCTGCGTGACGGTGCCGACTTCCGTCAAGTTGCCGTCGCAGAATCTCAAGGACAAAACGCGCTTAAAGGTGGCGACATTGGCTGGCGTAAATCGGCGCAAATGCCGGACCTCTTTGCTCAAGCCATTGAAACACTGGAAGAAAATGGCATCAGTGAACCGCTACGCAGCGGCGCCGGCTTTCACATCCTGAAACTCTACGGCACACGTGGCAGCCAAGAACAGGTCATCGAACAAGCGAAAGTTCGTCACATCCTCATTAAGCCTTCGACCATTCTTACCAACGATGAAGCCCAGCAAAAATTGGCAGATGTTCGCCAACAAATCCTTGATGGGGCTGACTTCGCTGAAATGGCCAAGCAGCATTCTGAAGATGTGGGCTCCATGCTCAGCGGCGGCGACTTGGGCTGGTCTCTACCTGGAAAATTTGTGCCTGAGTTTGAACGCACAATTAACAACTCCTCTGTTGGCGACATCAGCGAACCGTTTCGCAGCCAATTTGGCTGGCACATTCTGCAAGTCCAAGAGCGACGCCAGCAGGATATGAGCGAGACTGTACGTGTTAATCAGGCCAATCGCTTGCTGCGAAATCAACGTTTCGAAGAAGAGCGCCTGAACTGGATCCGAGAGATTCGCGACGAAGCGTTTGTTGAAATCAAATAAACCGGTTCAAACCGAAGCAACGGCTTGAGTCGGTCGAGTCATAGCACTCACCGACTCAAGCCAAACACCAAACCTTAATCGCGGCTCGGCTATGATAGCCAAACCTCGATATCAGTAAGCTAGATTTTTCTCTCCCAACCGCTGCTTTCAGTGACGCGAACTCTAGCTGAGTATCACAAACTCTCCAGCACTTATTAGAAATGACGGCAGCCCTATGACACTGCGATTAGCACTAACCCCCGGCGAACCTGCGGGAATCGGCCCGGATCTCGCCATTGCCTTGGCTCAGCAAGGCTGCGGTGATGAAGTGGTGGTCATTGCCGATGAGCAGCTACTGCATGAGCGAGCCAAGCAGCTAGGGGTCCCATTGCGTATACGTCAGTTCGAGGCAGACAAACCCGCTCGCGCGCTCAGCCCAGGTGAACTTTGCGTCTATGACGTCAAGCTCACCCACCCCTGCGTAGCGGGACAACTTCATAGTGGCAACAGCGGCTATGTGTTGGAAACCTTGAAGATTGCCATTGAAGGGTGTCAGCAAGGACTGTTTCAGGCCTACATTACCGCACCAGTACATAAAGGGGTCATCAACGACGCGGGCATCGCGTTCAGCGGTCACACTGAGTTTCTGGCGCAGCAAACGAACACCGAGCAGGTGGTCATGATGCTGGCCACACAAGGACTGCGAGTGGCACTGGCCACAACTCATCTGCCATTAAAGGACGTGGCCGCAGCCATTACGCCCGATTCTCTGACCAAGACACTAGAGATCTTGCATTCGGACCTACGTCGTCAATTCGCCATTGATGCCCCCAAAATACTGGTGTGCGGTCTCAACCCTCATGCGGGCGAGGGCGGCCACATGGGACGCGAAGAAATTGACGTCATCGAACCCACGCTGGCCAAACTGCGCGAACAGGGAATGAACCTAGTCGGCCCCCTGCCTGCCGACACCCTCTTCACACCGAAGTATTTAGAGGATGCGGACGCAGTGCTGGCCATGTATCACGACCAGGGGTTACCCGTGCTAAAATTCAAAGGCTTTGGCGAAGCGGTTAATATCACGCTGGGATTACCCATCATTCGCACATCGGTTGATCACGGCACAGCTCTAGATCTTGCCGCAACCGGTAAAGCCGACTTGGGAAGCCTACTGACTGCGCTCAATTACGCACAATCCATGGCGCGAGCCAAGACCAATATTGAACAACGATAGCGTCATCACTGACACGCTTGAGGATAGTTTGCCCTAACGCAAACGAAATACATTATGAGCAAATCCAAACCCGGTACCGAGCATCGCGCCCGTAAACGCTTCGGCCAGAATTTTCTCGAAGATGACAACATCATTCGACGGATCGTTAAATCGATACACCCGACCGCCGATGATAACTTGGTGGAAATCGGCCCCGGCAAAGGCGCCATCACCGAACAGCTGCTCGCCGCCTGCCCGACCTTAAATGTTATCGAGCTCGACCGTGACTTGATCCCCATTTTGCTGTCGCAGTTTATCGCTAACTACCCCGACTTTCAGATTCACCAACAGGATGCTCTGAAATTCGATTTTGGCACTTTACTTACCGATAAAGATCAACAAAAAAAACCGCCACTGAGAATTGTCGGCAACCTGCCATACAACATCTCAACGCCCTTGATTTTCCATCTCTTGAGCTATCAAGCAGATGTCAAAGACATGCACTTTATGCTGCAAAAAGAAGTGGTCGATCGTATGGCCGCGCATCCAGGACAAAAATCCTATGGCCGCCTTGGGGTCATGGTGCAATATTACTGCCGCGTAGAAAACCTGTTTGATGTACCGCCGGAGTGCTTTAACCCTCGCCCGAAGGTTGATTCGGCCATCGTGCGCTTGGTGCCGTATGAGCAACCGCCCTTCCCTGCGAAAAACATCAAACTGCTGGAACGCTTGGTTAACACCGCCTTTCAGCAACGCAGAAAAACACTGCGCAACGCGCTCAAACAGTTACTGCCCACTGAAGCCATTGAATCTCTCAACATCGATACGTCTGTACGCCCTGAGAATATCACTTTACAAGAGTTCGTAGCACTGAGCGACAAGTTGGCTGAACATCTCGACAAGAATCCAGACCTAGCTTGAGCCCGTTCCACACGGCCACTAAGCAATTACCGTCACCTAACTTTGATAGCGCGCCATGAATCCAGACCATATTAATATCGATGTAAAAACGCAGTACTTAGCCGATCAATCGGAACCGCAACAAGAAAAGTACGTGTTTTCTTACACCATCACTATTCGCAACCAAAGTGAAGAAAACACTCAGCTAATTAGTCGCCGCTGGAAGATTGTCGACGCCAACGACAGCGTGCAAGAGGTGGCGGGGATTGGGGTTGTTGGCGAACAACCCATCATTGCGCCCGGCGACGAGTACACCTATACCAGCGGCTCGGTACTCGATACTGACACTGGAACCATGGAAGGCTCTTACCAAATGCGCGACAATGACGGCAACGATTATGATGTCATCATCCCAACCTTCGCGCTGGTGCATCCAGAGAGACTTCACTGAGACTTTTATGGCCACCTACGCTGTTGGTGATTTACAAGGTTGTCTAAAACCGCTGAAATGTTTGTTGAAAGAAGTTGATTTCAACTATGACCGGGACCAGCTCTGGCTAGCTGGCGATCTTATCAATCGCGGCCCGCAATCCCTAGAGACTCTCGACTTTGTCTACCAACGACGAGACAACTTTATTTCAGTACTCGGCAATCACGACCTACACCTACTAGCCTGCGCCTACGGTCATCGCCTGCCCAGCGATGGCGATACTATCGACGATATTCTCATCGCCAAAAACAGTGAACGCTACTACGACTGGTTGCGACAATGCCCGCTGCTACACCACGACAAAAAACTGGGCTTCACCATGGTTCATGCGGGTATACCGCCGCGCTGGAGTTTACGCAAAGCCCGAAAACGCGCAAAGGAACTGGAAAAAGTAATACAGAGCTATCAATTCGACAAGTTTCTTTCGACCATGTACGGCAATCAGCCCAACGTTTGGCACCGCTCTTTAAGAGGTCCAGAGCGCTGGCGCATCATCACCAATTATTTCACTCGCATGCGTTTTTGCGATCGAACTGGACAGCTGGAACTGAAAGCCAAAAGCGGTATCAATAAAGCCCCGAAGGGGTTTGCCCCTTGGTTTGAACACAAAAATCGCAAGACTAAGAAAAACAAAATAATTTTTGGTCACTGGGCGGCACTGGAGGGGCAAACCGACACCGACAATATCTATCCACTCGATACCGGTTGCGTTTGGGGCGGCAAGCTCACCATGATGCGCCTAGAAGATGAGCGCTACTTCGACTGTGATTGTTAAGTCAGCTTCATCCTTTGAAGCATAGGATTCGCCATGACCTCAACTGTTGAATACTGCCACAGGCTGTACACTCTACCGCTTCTGATTTTTGGCCTCTTGCTTAGCGGGCCATCACTGCCGCAGGCGGATTTATCGACAAGCGGTCTGCCTCACAACTTCCCGACCGAAAGGCGTATTATCGACGCCAGCCAATCGCCTTGGCACAGAATTGGAAACTTAAGTATTGCCGGACGCCAGTTTTGTTCCGCCAGTTTGATTGCAGACAACATCGTTATTACCGCGGCACACTGCCTTTGGAATACGGATACACAAACGTGGTACCCGGTCGAGTTCATTCACTTTCTTGCCGGCTATCAACAAGAAGACTATGTTGCCCACAGCCGTGCCGCCTCTATTCATCCCAACCCTGCCTATCAATTTGATCAGCAAGGACAAGCTAGCAATCTTCTCAACGATTGGGCTTTAATTGAGCTACAAGAACCTGTAGGTGCGCTGCTCGGATACTTTCCTTTGGAAATCACGGCAGCTGAGCAACAATACCGTGAACAACAAACACGCAGCCCCATTGCCCTCGCCGGCTACCGAAGAGATACTCGTGAAGCGCTCAGCTTGGACCAACAATGCACACTCATACCCACACCGACAACACTGCCGAAGAATTTTCTGACTAACAATTGTCATGGCTTATCAGGCGATTCCGGTGGACCGATACTGATCCACCATAACCAACAATGGCACCTCATCGGCATACACGCTGGGCGACATATTTCTTCAACTCGAACCCTGGCTCTGGGAATTCCCGCGCGAGAATTCTACGATCAGTTACTCGCCTTGCTATCCCAAACGTCGTTCAATCGTTGATCACGACCACAGCTGTAACGATAGTATTTATAGCGCAGCGGATTTTTCTGATAGTAATCCTGATGGTAGTCTTCCGCCACATAGAAAGAAGAAAACGTTTCAATCGGCGTCTTGTTATCAACTAGTTTAAGTTGCTTTTTACTTTGCTCGGCAGCAGCTTTCTGCTTTTCATCATGAACAAAAATAACCGGTCGATAGGAATAACCGCGATCACAAAACTGCCCACCGTCATCAAACGGATCAACGTTGCGCCAAAACACCGCCAACAGCTCCCGATAAGAAATGATGTTCGGATCGTAACTCACTTGTACGACTTCGACATGACCAGTATTCCCTCTGACGACCTGTTTGTAAGTGGGATTTTTCACATGACCACCGCTGTACCCAGACACCGTTTTCAAAACACCATCGAGCCCATCAAAAGGCGGTTCCATACACCAGAAACAACCGCCGCCAAAAGTGGCGACCGCTACGTTTTTTTCTTCTGCATGAGCGCTAAACGCCACTAACCCCAAACAAAAACTCACTACCCAATACCACTGCTTCATAGACGACTCCGAATTGATAAGCCTTGAGACCTCGCTGACCGGTTGCGGTTCCCAAATAATGACCAGAAACAAAAAAGGCTCCTACGACTAGAAGGAGCCTTCACGGTTTTATTGGTTCTATAAGTGACTACACCAGCAAGGGCGCAATCACCAAACTAACGATAGCCATCACGTTAATAAGAATATTCATGGCAGGGCCACTGGTATCTTTGAAGGGATCGCCGACGGTATCGCCCACCACTGCAGCCTTATGAACATCAGACCCCTTGCCACCAAGGTTGCCCTTCTCGACATATTTTTTTGCATTGTCCCAAGCACCACCAGCATTGGCCATCGTCAAGGCCAATAGCACACAGCTGATCAGCGCACCGCCCAACATACCGCCCAGAGCCGCCGGCCCAATACCAAAACCAATCACCACCGGCGCAGCAATGGCCAAAGCTCCAGGCATGACCATGCGTCGCAACGCAGCTTGAGTCGCAATGTCCACACAGCGACCGCTATCGGGCTTAGCGGTGCCCTCCATCAGACCTGGAATTTCCTTAAATTGGCGACGAATTTCTTTGATCATATCGAAAGCGGCGTCACCCACCGCACGCATGGTCATGGCAGACACCAAAAACGGAAATATACCGCCAATAAACATGCCTGTAAGCACTTCTGGATTGCTGATGTTAAGAGCAAACCCCTCGACATGCTGTGAAACCGTTTCGATATAGGCTGCAATGATTGCCAATGCTGCCAAGCCCGCGGCACCAATCGCAAAACCTTTGCCAATCGCTGCGGTGGTATTACCCACCTCGTCCAGACCATCGGTAATCGCGCGGGTCTCTTCTCCCAACTCGGCCATTTCTGCAATGCCGCCGGCGTTATCAGCCACGGGACCATAGGCATCAATTGCCATCGTAATTCCCACAGTTGCCAACATCCCAACTGCCGCAATACCAACGCCATAAACGCCTGCACCCACAGGTAGGAGTGCGCTAGTGGTGTAAATAATGCCCGCGATCATTAACACGGGTATCACCACCGACTCCATACCGACCGCCAGCCCAGCGATCATCACCGTGGCCGGCCCGGTTTCGCCGCCCTCCGCGATTAATCTCACGGGTTTGCCGCCGGTGTAGTATTCAGTCACTAGGCCGATCACCATACCGCCTACCGCTCCACACACCACACATAGCCAAACGTTGGCGCTGATGCCCAAGCTGCCAAGCATCGCCCAAGCGGCACCAATAAACAGGATAGTGGCGCTGATAGTCCCCATTCTCAAAGCCACTTCCGGCGCTTTGGAGGAAGCGATTTTAACCAGCGCAATGCCCATGATGGAACAGATCAAACCGATAGAGGCCAACGCCAGAGGTGCAAACATTAACTGACTGCGATCACCACCCAATACCTCCACGGCACCTATGGCCATGGTGGAAGCAATCGCAATAGTCGCAATCATCGAGCCGCAGTAAGATTCAAAGATATCGGAACCCATGCCGGCCACGTCACCGACATTGTCACCAACGTTGTCAGCAATTACGCCAGGGTTCCTAGGGTCATCTTCTGGGATGCCGGCCTCGACTTTACCCACCAGATCGGCGCCGACATCGGCACTCTTGGTAAAGATACCACCGCCCACACGGGAAAATAATGCCACTGTGGAGGCGCCCATGCCAAAGCCGTGGATGGCTTCGGCGTGCTGCGGATCCGAACCGAACAGCAAGTACAGACACCCCAACCCCAGCAATCCCATGGAGGCAACCACCAATCCCATGATCGATCCGCCAAAGAAAGCCACACTTAAGGCTTCAGCTTGACCGCTCTCATTCGCCGCAACGGTGGTGCGCACATTGGCCTTAGTTGCGGTATACATGCCGATGTAACCGGCCGTCGCTGAACATAGGGCTCCCACCACAAACGCCAGCGGCGTGTGCCAACTTTGAAAACCAACATAGAGGAAAATGGTAATCAGCAAGGCGAATGCCGCTAAAATTGTGTACTCCCGGCGCATAAACACCATAGCGCCATCATGAATCGCATCTGCGATTTCGGTGACAAGCCCTTCGCCGGCGGGATAACGTTTCACAATAAGGTAAATAATCAGTGCAGCTAAAAGCCCCACGACGCCGAGAACCGGCGGTAGTATCAGCATATCCATAACAACCCCTCATTTTATTATGATTACCCAGCAGCCGTGATATTACGATTGCTGGGCCGAAACGGTCGGGGAGGGAGACAGCATCCTCGCGGTACCTATTTGTGCGACCGCCTGTATTCAGTCTATGCAAGGCAGTCTGCAAGCGCAATGAACAAAAACCGATCAACTTTGCAAAGAAACCTTGCTCTCTAGACTTAGGTTGAATTGAGCTGCGATGAATTTGTGTTAAAATCGCCGCCTTTTTAAACGACCAGTGGAATCCCGATCATGAGTTACGATCAAGTCTCAGCCGGTAAAGACCTGCCAAACGACATTAATGTCATCATTGAAATCCCTTTGAATGGCGACCCCATTAAATACGAAGTCGATAAAGACTCTGGCGAGATCTTCGTTGATCGCATGCTAGGTACTGCAATGCACTACCCGTGCAACTACGGTTACGTTCCCCACACCCTGTGTGGCGATGGTGACCCCGTTGACGTTATGGTGGTTATGCCCCTAGCGGTTGTATCCGGTGCAGTTATCCGCTGTCGCCCAGTTGGCGTCCTGAAAATGACCGACGACGGTGGCGAAGATGCCAAGATTGTTGCGGTTCCTCACGACAAGGTAACCCCGCTGTACAAAAATGTTAACGACATCTCCGATCTGCCTGAGCTAACCCTCAATCAAATCTCTCACTTCTTCCAGCACTACAAAGATCTAGAGCCAGGCAAGTGGGTTAAGATTGAAGGATGGGGCAATGCCGAAGAAGCGCGCAAAGAAATTCTCGATGCGAAAGCCAACTTCGAAAACACCAAAGACAAGCCTAACTTCTAAATGAATGTTGAGGCTTTGCCTAAAGGGAGTGAGGCTGCAAGCTAAAATGCCGACTCCTATGCCATAAAAAACGCCGCTTCTTGCGGCGTTTTTTATGGCTGTCGATCAACTGATCGCAACCAGATTGGTTATTCCAAGGAGATAGCACTGGTATCTGGCGGAGGCGGCGGTGCTGGCTGTTGCAACTGACCAAGCTCTTCCCCCACCGGAGCAAGATCCACGTCGGGAAGATCAACCTCTACGGGCTCAATCTGCCTACGCTCATGACTCTGGATCAGGTCGTCACCCAATTCGCTCAAACCATAATCGGTCAATTCAATCGTAACCGGTGCTTCATGAGCCAACTCACTAGTCTCGACTAAATTACCCTCTTGTGGCTTCAGGCTGAGCTGGCTGACATCAATCGCCACCGCAGGCTCAACGGCTTTGTCCTCGGGCTCCAGTAAATCCGCACCTACCGGTGCCAAGGTAAAATCAGAAACACCGCTATCGGCATTTTCCTGTGTCTGGACCTGTGACTTCTGCGGTTTCGTCTCTTGTCGCTCCCGCTCTTGCTCCTGCTGAGCCAGCCGCTCCTGCAAGGTCATTTTTCGCTCAGGCGCTGACGCTTCAGAATTAGCTCTAACAGGGCGGGGTGGACGGTTCGGAACGATCTTTGCGGTTACCTTGCCTGCCACACTGATTTGCACATCTGCCCCAGCTTGGCGCAGTACCGCTTGGTATTTCTCAGCGGAGGGCCTCTCGAGATTTTTCTTCAGAGGAACCGCGGCACCGGTAAACAGCGCATTAATCTTCTGCTCATCGGCTTTAAACAACTGCGCCAGCTTCTTTTTCACATCAGGCAGCTGATGACCGGGCATGATATCGCCGCGAAAGATGATATCGAACAATTGAGAATCTGACTGTGTCATAGCAATTTAGGAGAGATTGACGTCGACAATGTAAGCCAATCATAGCACCCCTTGTAGGCAAAATCTCACAAGCAAATCAGCGTTTACTCACTGTTTCCAGCAGCACGGTTCCCCCATAATAACCACCATTGGAGATGCAATTACGGCAAACAATCCAATTCCAGAGTATTCGCACAACATTGACAAGGAAGTTCTATGGCGACCTCAACGAAACCGCAAGCCCTAATTATTGGCAATCAGCGCATCAAAATTGAAGAAATTTCAGCAAAGATCGAGCGAGACGTGAGTTTTTTACGCCATCGTATCCATCGCCTAGAAAACCAAACAAAACCCAATACCGTAATCATTAAAACCTACGAAGATATGCTGCACAGCCGCTTATCGGTACTGAACTGGCTTGAAGATTACGCTCCGGTTAACGATGAAAACTGCAATTTCAGGATGACATCATAACTATCGAAGTCGCAGCCTCTAGCTTAGCGCTGCGACTTCGGTGACATGAGACAAAAGGATTTCCCATGAAAAGCCCACGCCAAAAACCCAAAACTCTATTTCTCGGCGACCACAAAATCAGCTGTACGCAACTGGAGAAACAACTTCAATCTGAAGTCAAAGAACTCAATAGGCGTATCAGCTCTCTGCAGCAGAACAACCGCCCCAACCTCGATCAAGTGCAGCACCTTGGAGGGATTCTGCGCAGTCGACAGTCGGTACTGAACTGGTTGCAAATTCGAGACGTTATCAAAGCGGAAGCTTGAGCCCGACAAGGCTCAAGGCAGAACTTTAAAGACTCAGCTGCGCTCCAAATCCTGTTGACCAACCACGCGATTGCGACCGGTTTCCTTAGCATGATACAAGCTGGCATCCGCCCTGCGAAACAGGGTTTCAGTTGTATCGCCCTTGCGGCTCCAGCTCACGCCAACGGACACGGTGACAAAGTCGATGAGCTTTTTCTGGGCATCGATGGTGAGGCGAGAACTGGCAATACTAACGGCCAGGGTCTTTGCCAGCGACATTCCGCCACTGTAGCCCGTGGCCGGCAGTATGACTGCAAACTCTTCACCGCCATATCGAGACACAAAATCCTGTCCCTTGGTCATCTTTTTAAGCATGGTGGCGACGAAACGCAGCACCTTATCCCCAGATTGATGGCCGTACTTGTCGTTGAATCTTTTAAAATTATCGATATCGATAAGCAGCAAACAGCATCCACTGGGAGAGTTTTCAGTGAGTGCCAATTGATCTTTGAAAATTTGATCAAACGCTCTGCGATTAGCGATACCTGTCAAAGCATCCTCTAAGGCACTGCGCTCTAACTCCTGCAGCGAGGTCCGCAGCTGCGACACCTCTTGATTGAGAGCATCAATTTTCTCACGGGCGCAGAGGCTGACGTCTTTAGCCTGCAGAGTTTCCCGCAACAACCTCTGTATCAGTTGCGTCAAATCATCAGGCTCCAACTCCCCCTGAAGACTATCAGCGCAGTCAGTCAACACTTCTTCGTAATCACCAAGATCATCATTAAGCAATTTGATATGTTCAGAAAAGTGACCGATCAACTGGCGAATTGCCCCTTGCAGCAACTCCAGTTTCTTGCGGTCCAATTCGGCGAAGTAACGTTGATACAATTGACTATTGAGCTCGGCACTAAAGCTGCCACTGCGCCCAATGATTTTATCCACCTCGACGTTTAACTTGGGAATATCCCCTTGCTCATAGTGATACCACACCATGATATTTTCGGGAGTCGCTGGAATATGGAACTGTCGCATTTTCTCAAGCGCAACTTCCAGCTTTTGGCGCGCAAGTGCCAACAGAGTTTCATCCGTTGAAGACTTCAATTAGGGTTTCCTTATTACAACAAACAAGCCGAAGGCTTTAATCAAGATGATGGTCCATATTCAAGGCAGGTGCGTCACACTGAGGACGACCCACGACTTTTGCTGGGACTCCCGCCACGGTGGTATGCGCCGGTACCGACTCCAATACCACACTGCCAGCACCGACTTTTGCGCCGTCGCCGACTTGAATATCGCCTAGAATTTTTGCGCCCGCACTGATCAGCACTCCGCGGCCAATTTTCGGGTGTCGAGCGCCGCTTTGGCAGCCCGATCCCCCCAATGTCACTGCATGGAGCATAGAAACATCATCGCCGATGACGGCCGTTTCACCAACCACCACGCCAGTAGCGTGATCAATCATGATACCTTTACCCACTCGAGCACCGGGATGGATATCAACACCAAACGTCTGTGAAATCTGGTTTTGCAAATAGAGTGCCAATGCTTTGCGATCTTGCTTCCACAACCAGTGACTCACCCGCTGAGCCTGCAGAGCGTGAAAGCCCTTAAAATAAAGAAATGGCATAGTGAACTTATCACAGGCGGGATCTCGATCTTTATAGGCTTTGATATCAGCCCGCATGGCATCACCAATGCTTGCATCCGCCTGCAAGGCCTCTTCAAACACTTCCCTTACTGTCATTGCCTGCACAGTGGAGCTGTCGAGTTTATTGGCCATATGAAAGCTAATCGCCGCCTCAAAGGAGGGATGATTCAATATGGCGGCGTGATAATAGCTGGCCAATACCGGCTCGTCACGACTGGCCTGCTCGGCCTCAGCCTGAATTGCCGACCAGATAAAATCTTCTGCGGTTTCTATCATCGCCACAGATGACGGTTTTTTTGCCGCCAAAGTGTCTCGTGTCACTGACCGCGGTGAAACCTCTGAACTCACATTGCGCGCCATTTTGATACCCTCCGTAAGGCCCCGAAGCTTAGCACAAGGACACCTGAGGCTCTATCAACCAAGCGGCGGAATTTAACCATTGCATGCCTGATTTATGTAGTTTTGATCTATGTACTCTTGAATTGAGCTCTAAAGCGACAATTTGATCATTGGAGCCACATAGTGAACAAAAATCTCCTCGCTACGCGACCGAATATTCTCACTCAGCGGCCAGCAATCATCGTTCAACAACTGTTCAAACCTCTCGTAACTCCACAGAGCTTGATAGTCGCCGGCCACAGGCTGATAGCTGATATGCCAGGGCTCGGGCGAAACGCCACCTTCATCCTGCAAGTAAGGATAAAAGAAACCACAGGCCTGCCCCTCTTCTACCAGCAGCTGTAGCCAGCGGGAGAACTCATAAAAAGGCCCCCCCTCCTCGTACTCTTCTGGCACCAGCTGCAAACGATAGTCCGCTGATACCGCTGCAGCGTCATAGATATCGAGATCTGTACCCCAATGATGTCGCGATACACCGGGTAACGCTGACCAGCGGAGAATAGCGCTGAGCAGTTCGTCGCCACTGAGCTCGGACACCTGCAGCCGCTCTCCAGAAGCAGAATACACAGGTCGGCAGCCATTGATTTTCTCTTGCCATATCAATCGCTGGCGGTCGAAATCTCGGAACGAACTGGCAATCCCAAGCTCAAAACCTGCCTTTGAAGCTTTGTCTCGCAGAGCTTCCAGCGATGATAGAGCATCACAGTGCACCAATGCGCCCGACCAGCAGCGGGTAAGATGGGTTGTCGCTCTTCCGATCAGCTGGTCTTCATTCGGTTTTGTCATATACGAGCCCCATTTGCGCTCCTCTTGGAAGCATGTATTATAACAACTCGGCCTATGAGCCGAAGGAAGAAACAATAAATACAATAACAACTAACCTTTTTGGGGACTCGCCTTTATGACGGATAGTCATAGTGATTTGCTCCAGCTTAAAAACCTGGGGGCCGCCTCAGTTAACATTCTGCACGCGATCGGCGTAAATTCTTACACTGACCTCAACGACATGGGTCCTGTAGAAGCCTATATTCGTATTAAAGCACGCGGAATTCACGTCTCTAAAGTCATGCTCTACGCACTTCAAGGCGCCTTACTGGGTGTTCACTGGAACGATCTAGAGCCCGATATGAAACAACGCCTCGTATCCGAGGTAGAAGAAGCCCTGACCAGCGCGACCTGAAAGATCGAATGTTGGTCGCTATGGGTTTCTGACACTCCCTAGGTGCCACCGTCAGCCTTCTCATTCAACGCTTGCTACAGCGGGTTCACACTCGCCTCATGAACCCAATGTAAATGAGAATTATTTTTATTGACAAACAAATGAGAACGGTTATTATTACCACATCACTTCTAAAGAGGTGGTTGAGTTTAGGTCCTCACGACCTCTTCTCCTAAACAGGCTAATCACGGTTGTTGGGCCACCTCTTGAGGTGGCCCCTTTTTTTGTCTATCGCACACTCGCACCAACGGTTTCGAACCTCCACCGCAAAACAATCACCACTGCCGTCAAACCCCATTTGAACGCAGCGGTTACACTTTTTTACGCACTTCAGTGCCTTTCAACATTGAATTTTTCACCGGAGAACACATCTTAATCCTCACATGATTTAATTTTTTTGAGGTTTAACGTGTTGCGTATCGGATTGTTTCTCGTCACCAACTTCGCCGTACTGATTGTGGCGAGTATTACCCTTAACTTGCTGGGTGTTGGCTCCTATCTTGAACAACAAGGCGGCGGGCTTAATCTTACTAACCTGCTGATTTTCTGTGCCGTCTTCGGGTTTGGTGGCTCATTCGTGTCACTGTTTCTATCCAAATTCATGGCTAAGAGAGGAACTCGCACCCAGATCATTCAACAACCCAAAAACGCTGAAGAGCGCTGGCTTCTCGAAACTGTCGCCGATTTATCCCAACAAGCAGGCATCAAAATGCCTGAAGTAGGAATATTTCCAGCACAGGAGTCCAATGCCTTCGCTACTGGCTGGAATCGCAATGACGCCCTAGTTGCGGTTAGTGCGGGACTTATGCACCGATTCAGCCGCGATGAAGTAAGGGCGGTTCTGGCGCACGAAATCGGCCATGTCGCCAACGGCGACATGGTGACACTTTCTCTGATGCAAGGCGTCGTAAATACCTTCGTTATGTTTTTTGCTCGCATTATTGGTCACACCGTGGACCGCGTTGTGTTCAAAAATGAAAATGGTCATGGACTCGCGTTCTACGCCGTCACCCTAGTCGCTGAAATGGTGCTGGCGGTTCTTGCGTCCATCATTGTGATGAAGTTTTCTCGCTATCGCGAGTTTCGTGCCGATCAAGCCGGTGCAAGCTTGGCCGGGAAAAGCGCCATGATTCATGCGTTGCAAAGACTGCAAATGGAAGTAGAGGCGAAAGTTCCGAGCTCCATGCCGGACAGCATCTATGCTTTTGGTATCAGCGGTGGATTTAAACAGCAGATGTCAAAGCTGTTTGCCAGCCACCCTCCCCTACAAGAGCGTATCGCCGCCCTACAGAGCAGCTAGGGCAACCTTAAGCCATTGCGATGACTTAGCCGAACACCAGTTTTTCATGATCACCAAGGAAGAGGGTATGCAGAAACAGCCAGCAACAGCCAGCCAACGACTTTTTGAACTGCCATTGTCGTGGTTATTGATGACTATTTTGGTTGTCAGTTTAAGCCCATCGGTATTCGCGGCCTCCTTCTCTACCGACGACGAGAAGAACACGATCCAAGTGTTCCAACACGCGAGTCCTTCGGTCGTCTATGTGACCAACCAAGCCATGGTGCGCGATCGCTACAGCTACGACGTTCGCACAGTTCCCAGAGGAACGGGTACTGGTGTCATTTGGAGCAATGATGGTTACATCATTACCAACTACCATGTGATCGATGGTGCCAGCCAGATCACCATTACCCTGCAAGATCAGAGCAGCTGGCCCGCCAAGGTTGTCGGTATCGCTCCGTCCAAAGATTTAGCCGTACTGCAAATTAAAGCACCGGTAAACAAGTTGCCCGCACTCCCCTTGGGCAATTCCAATCAACTCATTGTTGGCCACAAAGTTCTCGCCATTGGCAACCCCTTTGGCTTAGACACCACGCTGACTGTTGGAGTCGTCAGTGCATTGGAGCGCGAAATCCAATCCAGCAACCAGCGCACTATTCGCAATGTTATTCAAACCGATGCGGCCATTAATCCCGGCAATTCCGGTGGCCCATTGATCAATTCTCGCGGCGAACTGATTGGCATCAATACCGCCATCTACAGCCCAAGCGGTGCCAGCGTCGGCATCGGTTTTGCGATTCCTATTAATACGGTAAAGCATATTGTTCCCAACCTGATCGCCAACGGTCGGTTGCAGCGACCGTCGCTAGGAGTCGAGATAGGCCCCAGCCATTGGGCGCAGCGCTACGGTCTCAAAGGCGTGCCGATTTTGAAAGTCGGCCGTGGTACTCCGGCTGAGAAAGCCGGACTGCAAGGCGTCAGACGCAATCAATGGGGCTCTGTGGTGCTGGGCGATGTGATTATTGGTCTGGGGGCTGAGGTGGTCGAAAACTATGATGACCTGCTCAGTGCGCTGGAGAAATACAAACCCGGGCAGCAAGTGAAAGTGGATTTTGTTCGCGATGGCAAAGTCAGACAAACCAGACTCGCACTTGCCCCTCCCAGCCGGTAGACTTCCGCCGCGGAATTACCCCTGCGCTCAGCTCTCGAGACTGTTAGCGCCACTGTCCTGTTCGAAAGAATATTCAACGCTTAGCGAGACTCATCTCATGCAAAAACTCTGTTCCTTGAGTGAATTGGAAGACCGCCAAAGCCGCGGTTTCACCATTGGGGAAGACGCTATTTTTACCGTTCGCCAAGGACAACAGTTATACATCTATCGCAATCGCTGCCCTCATCTAGGTATCCAACTGGAATGGCTTGAGGACAAATTTCTGGATTACGACGGTGAACTTATTCAATGCTCGACGCACGGCGCCCTGTTTACCATCGACGAGGGTTTTTGCGTTTCCGGCCCCTGCGGCGGACAGTCGCTCACCCCAGTCGAGCATGAGAGACGAGGTGATGAGATTTGGGTGCAGCTTTGACTCTATGCCTTCTGCCCCCCTCACCAGTAGGCCACAATAGCAACTCTCGCTGGATAGTCTCGCCAATCACTGATCACACAGGGGCAGCACTCACTTAACGCCGGCCGACAACCCTAGCGCTGGTTATCTACACCCTTACCGGCAGCGCGGCTTGCAATACAATTTGCTCCGCACTCAGAGTCGCACGGTAGGCATACACTTCCACCCCCTTAGACATCACCTCTGCAAACGTATTGGCGTAATCCGGATCGATCTCCGCCGCTGGCGAAACACTGTTGATACCCGAGTGTTGTACGCAAAATAACAGTACGGCTCGGTGCCTCTGCTCGACCATCAACGCCAATTCACGTAAATGTTTGGTACCCCGCGTACTGACAGAATCGGGAAACAAGCCGCGACCGTCCCCCTCGACCAGATCATCTCGCAGCGTGACATTTTTAACTTCTACGTAACAATCCCGCCGCCCTTCATTCGACAAAAAAATATCGATACGACTTTTTTCTTCACCGTAGCGCACTTCGGTTTTCAGTTGCCCATAGCCTTGCAGCTCGTCGATCACCCCATTTTCAATGGCTTCGACCACCAAGTGATTGGCTCGCCCCGTATTCACGCCAGCCAGATCTCCCTGGGGGGTAGTGGCGACCTCCCAAGTGTGGGGATATTTGCGCTTGGCATTGTCAGATTCAGAAAACCAGCAGGCGCTACCCTCCGCCAGACAGTTTTTCATGGAGCCGGTGTTGGGACAGTGGATGGTGATTTCCTCACCATTTGTCAGACGAACATCCGCAAGAAAACGCTTGTAGCGTTTTAGCAACACTCCTTGCTGAAAAGGCTGCTCAGGTTTCATAACTCTTTCACACTCCTCGGATAGATTGGCCCCTCATAGACGGACTGCGGGCACCATTTTGGCGCGCTATTGTGGCCGAAGGCGCCACAAAACTGCAATCCTATGATCGCATTTGTCTTATCGAGGTAAAAATCACTTTTTACAGTTGACAGATTTGTCGGAGAGGCGCAGTATCCGCGCCCTGCGGAGATTTGCCCCTGAGACAAAGGTCGTAGACCGCCTGAAAAAACTGGCAGCTCACCAACAGATCTGGTAGCTTGCTCGATCGGGCTGGGGATGGCCTTGAAAATGGGTGCAAAACCCCAACCTCAAGAATAATTGGAAGACACGACGGACGAGGCGCACAAAGATGCCGAAAAGCTCTAAAAACACCGAAAGCATCACTCTCAGAGGGTTCACCCCTTATAAAGAGAAGAAGGGTGAAGAGTACATGAATGAAGCACAGAAGGATCACTTCCGTGGTCTGCTTCAAGCATGGAAAACCGAACTCATGGAAGAAGTTGATCGCACGGTATCTCACATGAAAGATGAGGCCGCCAACTTCCCCGATCCAGCGGATCGTGCAAGTCAGGAAGAAGAATTCAGCCTTGAACTGCGCACCCGAGATCGCGAACGTAAACTGATTAAGAAAATCGACGGCACCATGCAGCTGATCGAAGATGATGACTATGGTTATTGCGAGACCTGCGGCGTAGAAATCGGCATCCGCCGATTAGAAGCCCGCCCGACGGCAACCCAGTGCATCGACTGTAAGACCTTGGACGAGATTAAAGAACGCCAAGTCGGCGGCTAATCACCGCACTCCAAAAGGCGCTGTATCAGCGCCTTTTTTGTTTCAAGACGCTTATCATGCCTGTCGTCCCCCCCGATACCTCGGCCAATCAATACGTCGGTCGCTTTGCGCCCTCCCCCACAGGAGAGCTGCATCAGGGCTCGCTATTAACCGCAGTTGCCTCTTATCTCGATGCCCGACAGGCACAGGGACGCTGGTTGGTGCGCATGGAAGATCTCGACCCTCCCCGAGAACAAGTCGGCGCAGCAGATGCCATCCTCAGAAGCTTAGAGGCTCACGGCCTGCACTGGGATCAAAGTGTTATTTATCAAAGCCAGCGCCAAGCCGCCTACCGAGAGCGCTTACTCAGCTTGCAACAGCAACAACTGTGTTATCCCTGCAACTGTAACCGCCAACGCCTAAAAACCCTAAGTGCGTATGACGGGCACTGTTTACTACAACCTCCCGTCGATGGCTCTGCCAACGCAGTGCGTGTAAGAGTCAAAAACTCAGAAGCCATTACCTTCGAGGATTTGTTTCAGGGCCAGCAAAGTCAGCACCTAGCCAATGAGGTTGGCGACTTTGTTATCCGTCGCAAAGATCAGCTGTTTGCCTACCAGCTGGCCGTGGTTGCCGACGATATAGACCAAGGTATCACCCACGTCATTCGCGGTATCGATTTAATGGATTCCACCGCGCGACAGATTTACCTGTTTCAGCTCTGGCAAGCTCCAGTGCCCATCTATGGACATTTGCCGGTCATCGTCAACGATCAAGGCCAGAAACTCAGCAAACAAACCTTTGCCCCGCCCCTTCGCGACAGCGAAAACTCTCAAAACCTCTGGCGCACCTTTGTCCGACTCGGCCTGAACCCTCCCCATGACCTAAAAGCCGCGGATTGTGAGACGCAATTACGCTGGGGTACCGAACACTGGCACCGAACCCGAGTGCCCCGCACAGAGTCGATCAATGAGGGGGGAGGTGGCAGACTGCCTCCTTGGCAGCAGCAATAACGACAACAAACGTCGGTTACGTTGGCATCACCGCTGAGAGTTGAGTAACATCGGCCCTTACAGCCTCCTCTCACTCGCAAGTACTGACTTCTCATGCACAATCAGCGGTTACTGATTCTTTTTCTTCTGGTCGCCTATATATTTTCGCCCACCTTGTTTACTTGGATGATCAACCCCGAAGGGGCTTGGTATCGTCCGTACATCATCTGGGCCATGCTTATCGCCACGGCGTTTGTTTTCCAGAAGCGAAAGAACAACCATGAGCTTTGATGTTGCTGAAATCGCCGTCATCGGCGTCGCTTATTTATTGGTGCTATTTGGTATCGCTTTCAGCGCCGAGAAAGGATATATCCCAGCTAGAATCTCTCGCCATCCCATTACCTACATTCTCTCGCTGGGTATCTTTGCCAGTGCCTGGGCTTTTTACGGCGTCATCGACCTGGCCTTTCAATTTGGCTATGGCGCGCTGGCCTATTACCTCGGTACCGGTGCTCTATTTTTCTTTGCGCCAGTGGCTATTGCGCCACTGGCACAGCTAGCACGGCGCTTTCAAATCAGCAGCCTCGCCGATCTACTCGTGTTTCGCTACCACAGCCAAGCGGCCGGCTCGATTGCAACCGCCTGCATGCTGTTGGCCTCTCTGCCACTGTTGGCGCTGCAAATTCAGGCGGTCGCTGACACCCTGCAAATCCTGACGCTAAATAACGCACAACCACTGCCCGAAGCGCTCAGCAATTGGAGCTTCAGAGAAGTCATGGCAGTGGCCTATTGTGCCATTCTGGCGTTGTTTACTATCTTGTTTGGCTCTAGCAGAGATCAACACCCCGGGTTGGTTGTGGCCATGGCGTTTGAGACTCTAGTGAAAGTCATTGCACTGTGTGCGGTGGGTCTGATGGCCGTGTACGGAGTTTTTGGCGGGCTCGAAGAACTCGATCAGTGGCTATTGGACTATCCTGAGAATCTTGAATTGCTGCACAGTCCCATTAAAGACACGGCCTCTCACACGCTGCTACTGGTGTTCCTATCCACGGCACTGGCGATGCCCCACATTTTCCATATGAGCGTGGTAGAAAGTCCACTCAAGCAGATGACGGCCACCCTGAGCTGGGCCTTTCCCCTATTTTTGCTGTTGATGGCACTGCCCATCTTCCCCATTCTCTGGGCTGGATTTGAATTGGGCGTGCCGCTACCGGCCCAGTACTTTACGCTGGGCATACCGATGCTGGCGGAATCTCCCTCGCTGACCGTGCTGGCATTTCTCGGCGGACTTTCGGCTGCTACCGGAGCCATGGTGTCTCTAGGACTGGCACTGAGCACCATGATGCTCAACCAGTGGATTTTACCCGCGACTCGCTTGGGCCGTGGCCGAAACCTCTATCATCAGCTGCTGTGGCTAAGACGCGCGGTCATCATTGCCGTCTTTGCCTTGGGTTATGTGTTTTATCAGATGCTCGACAATCGCCTCAGTCTGACGCATCTGGCGCTGATGGCCTTTATCGAAACCCTCCAATTTTTGCCGGGAATATTAGCCGTGGCCTACTGGCCTAACGCCAATTCAAAGGGTTTCATCGCCGGCTTAACCCTCGGCAGCTTGGTCTGGGCCATAGGCTTACTCATCCCCATTTTCACCGGTCTGAATGAGCTTTCTCTGCCGCTGCTGGGTGTGACTCTGCCGGTGGGCATGGAACACTGGAACAGCATTACCTTACTGGCGCTCGGAATCAATACCGCCACCTTTGTTGGGCTCTCCATGCTCACCAAGGCCAGTGTCGAAGAACGCTACAGCGCGGAGCTGTGCGCCGAGGACGAGCTCAGCCATCCACTGCGAATGATTCTCGACGTTCACAGCGCCGAAGAGTTCACCGAGCGTTTGAGCAGCAGCTTAGGCGCCTCAACGGCCAGAGCCGAAGTACGCAAAGCGTTGACGGAGCTCAACCTGTCTATTCACGAACGTCGCCCCTATGCGCTGAGACAATTGAGAGACAAGCTGGAAGCCAATCTATCGGGTTTGATGGGCACCGCCATGGCCAATGAAATTCTTGATCGCCACATCCCTTACCACCTACCAGAAGCCAAGGGCACCGCTGACATCAATCTGATTGAGAACCGCCTGACCCAGTATCGCAGCCACTTGACGGGCCTTGCAGCCGAGCTCAACAACCTGCGCCTCTATCACCGCAACACGCTGGAAGAGTTACCCATGGCCGTGTGCTCACTGGGACAAGACATGGAGATTCTAATGTGGAATCACGCCATGCAGCAGTTAACCGGTATCGGCTCAGACACCGTAATTGGTTCGCGCCTAGACGACCTGCAAGCACCGTGGAAGGAGCTGTTAGAGAGCTTCTCGGTCAGTCCGCTCCCGCATTTACACAAACAACAGCTCACCCTCGGCGATCGAGCCCACTGGATTAGCCTGCACAAGGCCAATATCGCCGGCCCAGTCGCCAACAGCGCCGACGGCCAAGTTATTTTGCTCGAAGACATTACCGAAACCCAAATGCTCGAACAGGAGCTGATCCATAGTGAACGCTTGGCGTCAGTGGGCCGTGTCGCCGCCGGTGTTGCTCACGAAATCGGCAACCCCATCACCGGTATCGCCTGTTTGGCGCAAAATCTACGCTATGAGACCGATGACCCGGAAGCCGCCATCGAAACCGCCGAGCAGATTCTCAGTCAAACCGATCGAGTCGGGCGTATCGTGCAATCACTGGTGAGCTTTTCCCATACTGGCCAGCAAGAAAAGTCGGAATTTATGGCCGTCCATCTCAGCGACTGTGCTGACGAAGCCGTACAGCTGTTGTCACTGCAGAAGGAAAAGACTCAAGTTCGCTTTACCAACCAAATCCCACAGGAACTGGTGGTGCGAGGCGATCCCCAGCGACTCATTCAGGTGTTTATCAATCTACTTTCCAATGCCCGCGACGCCAGCCCAGAAGACAGTGAAATACGCCTCGAAGGTCATAGCAAGGGCGCTTTTGTAATCGCAACCGTTACCGATGAGGGCACAGGCATCTCTAAGGAACATCAAGAGCGAGTTCTGGAACCTTTCTTTACCAGCAAGGATCCCGGCGAGGGTACCGGTCTTGGATTGGCCATGGTTTACAGCATCGTAGAAGAGCATGAAGGGCAGCTAGAGCTGATAAGTCCGGCGCCCGGAAGAACCATTGGCACGCAAATTCGCATAAAATTGCCCCGCCAACTTGAAACTGAAGGCAACTAAGGTAACACTAGGCAGCTATTTTGGTCATTCTCGTAACAAGTTGGGTAACAATGCGCCTATGAGTAACATTCTGGTTGTTGAAGATGAAGTGATTATCCGTACCGCCCTACGGAAGCTTTTGGAGCGCAATAAGTACACCGTAAGCGAAGCGGCGTCGGTCAAAGAGGCGACCACTCGCCACGACTTAACCCGCTATGACTTAATTATCAGTGACTTACGCCTGCCCGGCGCACCCGGCACTGATATGATCAAAGCCGCCGGTGAAGTGCCAGTGCTCATCATGACCAGCTACGCCAGCCTGCGCTCAGCCGTCGACTCCATGCGCTTAGGAGCGGTAGATTACATTGCTAAGCCTTTCGACCACGATGAAATGGTCACCGCGGTAAAACGCGTTATTGGTAAAGCCAGCGACGCCGCCCGCCAGAAAAAACCCAGCAAGACCTCTAGCCACCAGATTCCCGGCATGATCGGCTCCAGCCCGGTGATGAAAACTCTCTATAACCGCATTCACAAGGTGGCTCCGACACCGGCAACGGTATTGGTTCACGGTGAAACCGGTACCGGCAAAGAATTGGTCGCAAAAGCCATTCACAGCGAGAGTCCGCGTCACAACAAACCCATGATTTCAGTGAATTGTGCCGCTATTCCTGAAACACTGATCGAATCCGAGCTCTTTGGCCATGAAAAAGGCGCTTTCACCGGCGCCGCTGCTAAGAGTGAAGGTCTCATCGCCGCCGCCGATGGCGGCACCCTGTTCTT
>CERE01019765.1_pt1 | contig 57417 bp, 51 predicted proteins | sample 530911 | NCBI WGS metagenome assembly CERE01 (sample SAMEA2621092, study PRJEB7988) | marine metagenome | biome: marine biome (ENVO:00000447); feature: mesopelagic zone (ENVO:00000213); material: "saline water (ENVO:00002010), including plankton (ENVO:xxxxxxxx)" | depth 800 m
ACACGCCAGCCTCCAAAAGCTATCTCACAGCATTGCGCCGCTAGATATTTAGAATGGTCTGAGTCACCTGATCAGCCGTCTCAATCGTTTTTGCATTAGATTGATAGTTTCGCTGGGCGATAATTAGATTTACCAACTCTTCGGAAATATCCACATTGGACTCCTCCAACGATCCCGACTGAATCAGCCCCAGCGCCGCGGTTTGCGGTAGGCCAATCAATGGTGGACCCGACTCAAAGGTCTCAGTCCACGCGGTATCACCCTGCGGCTGCATTCCTTGTTCATTGGTGAAACCAGCTAGCGCTATCTGCCCTAGAGTTTGCGCCTGACCATTGGTGAACCGAGCAAAGATAATACCACTGTCATCAATATTCAGCCCCGTCAAACGACCTGTCGTAAAACCATCCTGCTCGACATCATTGACCGCAAAATCACTACCGAACTGAGTGGTTCCAAAGATATCAATCTCAAAGTTTGATGAGGTTGGCGGCGTTAAAATCGGCAAAGCTCCACCGGTATTGGGTCCTAAAGCGCCGTTAAAGTTGCCGGCACTATCAAGAGGCGTCCAGTTGCTGACAAGAAACGGGCCGTCGTTAGCCGGATCCAAACTACCATCAGAAGTAAACTGCATCTGGTATTGCGCCAATCCCGGAACAGTGCTGCCCGCAGGTGGATTACCCACGTTCTGCCCATCGATCAACACATACATGGACCACGTATTTGAGGTCCCGGCGGTATTGGTTGGGTCAGTCCGCTCTTTAACAAAGTACTGGGTCATGATGTGTGAATTACCCAGACTGTCGTAGATGGTCACCGAGGTCGCCGAGTTGTAGGTTTCGGGATCCACCGGATCAAAGGTATTACTGGAGTTACCCGGTAGCGTGCCCCAGATATTGCCAGGTGTGCCCGCATTGTTTGCGGCAATATTGACACCATCATTGACGGTAATATCCACCTCGCCACCTATCACCATTTCGGTGCCAGGATTGAGCGACAACGGACCTGGGCTGGTTGCAGGCACACCGAGCGTGCCACCAAAATCCGTCAGACCCACGTAATCCAGCGTTGCGCCACCACCGGCGGCATTGTTCTGAATGATTATGTCCTCGCCGTTTAGAGCGACGATATCAATTTCACCAGGTGTTGAGGACACGGCAGACAAACCGGGAATATTCGCACCGGCAATGGCATTGATGATCTGCTGCTCGATAGTTCCGGTCCCACCAGCGGGATTCAAGACCAAAAAGTTTGCCGCTCCTGCCCCATCGGCTCCCTTCAACGCTAACACCAATTCACCGGGGTTAAACGCGCCGACACTCGATAGACGCATAGACGTTCTCGCGCTGGCAGCAATACCCAGATTCAATGTCTGATCTTGAATATTGATTTCTTCAGCAATTTGCCGAGCTGTTGCATTGGCGCCCGGAGAACTCGTGAAATCAATCGTACGGGTTGAAGTCGCCGTAATAATATTGATCTCGCCGGGATTATAGCTATTGTCCGGCGCCTGATAAGCCGATGACAAACCCGACGTAATATTGGGCGCAACTGCGGCGAAAGCAGCAATACCATTACCGGTAATGTTCGACAGAGTCACAGAAAAATTGGTGTTACCGCCTGCTGTCGCACCGGGCAAGTCAATATCGATGGTTGATCCTGTAACCGTAGCGGAAAGACCGTCATAGGGTGCGCCCAAACCACCGAAGTAGTTGTTGAGCAACGCGCCCAACTCCGCAGCATCATCAATGACTGCATCACCATTACCCACGGCGCTGACACTGGCAGCATCTACGTTTAACGGCGCTGGCGCTGCAAACCCAGGAATGGCAAAAGTCACTGCCACTTCATCGGCAGCAAAACTCGTCGGCAAGCCAAAGCCTGTAGTCATACGCGTGACCGGAGCCGCTGGCGTTGACGCCAGTAACACTTGTGAGCCATTGGTCGTCGAAACCAACTCCACAGGTGCAGTTTCAGTCGCATCCAAATTCAATTCGGAATTGACTTCAGAGGTTTGCTGCGGGGCCTGATTGCCCGCCTGAATTTGCAAGTCGGTTAAAACACCGTTGATAATATTTCCGTCGGCATCTGCCGCGAAGCCCTGCAAATTGAAACCTGAATTGTTGACGATGAAGCCTTGATTATCGGTAGAGAACATACCGGCACGAGAATAGCTCGGGTCACCGTTGTCGCTCATGATAAAAAAGCCACTACCGTTAATGGCCAAATCTAGCGAGTTATCGGTAAAAGAAATATTGCCCTGAGTAAACTGCTGAGCGACGTCTGTGAGGGACACGCCGCTACCGGTGGCATTCGCTGCCGTACCCACGATAGAACTGGCATAAACATCCCCGAACTCAGCTCGAGAACGCTTGAACCCGGTGGTACTGGCGTTAGCAATATTATTACCTGTCACCCGCAAATCACTGTCTGCTGCACGAATTCCGGTTAACCCAATGTTAAACGACATAGCTTTACCCTCAACTGCTCTTAGTTACTACGCTGTAGTTACGGCTGTAGTTACGGCTGTAGTTACTGCTGTAAATCAATAAATTGCGACATTCAAAGCGACTACTGAATTGTCTTCACGTCCTCGATCGGCACCTTGCCGATACCGGCCAAGTTCAAAGTCGTACCACCACCATTGGTGCCTAAGGTTACGCTGTTGACGTTGGCACCCAAGAGCGTGTTTAGCTCCTGCATTTTGCCGTCGATCTGCGCTTCAGCCTTAACCGTATACATACCGCTCGGCAACTGTTCGCCGCTATTGTCGAGACCATCCCACATCAAATCGTGATCCTTGGCCGGCTGACTACCCATTTGTACGTTACGTACCAATTGACCGGCCGAATCATAAATGCTGAGACGCAAATCAGGGCTTGACACCGGCAACTGAACAACCCCAGTAAACAATTCGCCCTGCTGCATCCAAGCCTCATTAGTATCGACTTGAACCTTTCGACCCACCAGCGCAGTCGCCTCCAAGGCCATACCCGACTGATAATTCGACACAAAACTGCCCATGGTGTCATTCAGGTTGTCGATACCCTCAAGCGAACTGAACTGAGCCAGCTGCGCAATAAATTCACCGTTATCTTGGGGCTCCAATGGGTTTTGGTTTTCCATCTGAGTCACCAGAAGCTTTAGGAACTCATCTTTACCAAGCTCATTGCTTTTGGCTTCCTCAGGCTGTGTTTGAAACTGACTGAGGAAATTACTCGTTTCGGAGGTAGCATTTACTGTCATGACTCATCCGCCCCTTTCTGTTTAGATAACGCGTCGTTGACCACTCTATTTCTCACCACTTTCACTCTTAAAACCTAACTACTGGCCTAAAGTCAGAACTCGTTGCACCATTTGCTTAGCGGAATTCATCACCTCGACATTCGTCTGAAAAGACCGCGATGCAGAGATCATATTGGTCATTTCTTCCACCACATTGACGTTGGGATAAAATACATACCCCTCTTCATCAGACTGGGGATGATGAGGTTCATAGCGACGCTGCAAGGGTGCATCACTTTCAACAATACCGAGAACCTGAACGCCCGCCTGGGATTTCGCATCGGTTGGATTGGTACCGAACTGCGTCGCATCCTTCATCACCGCACCAAAAACCGGGTGGCGACCACGATAGACCTCATCAATACTGGAACTAGCCGTTTGTGCGTTGGCCAAATTACTGGCGGTCGTATTTAAGCGTACGCTTTGTGCCGTCATTGCTGAGCCAGCAATATCAAATACGTTTCCTAATGCCATGGTCTTACCCTCACCTATTTGATGTTGCTTACTCGCCGCGCAAAGCCGACGTTAAGCCTTTGAATTTGCTATTTAAAAAGGTAAACGTCGCCTGAAATTGCAGGGCGTTTTCCATGTGTTTGGCGTGCTCTACATGCTCTTCAACGGTATTACCATCAATGCTGGGCTGTGTCGGCACTCGATAGAGCTCATCACCCGCGCCATCCAACAGACCGTCCGCCTGATGGTGACCGTTATGAGTAGTTTTTAACTGGATAGTGCTGCTGGCCTCATTGGCGCGGGCCATGGCCGCCTTGAAATCCATGTCACGGGCTTTGTAATTGGGTGTATCCATATTGGCGAGATTGTTCGCCAATACACCGGCACGCTGACTGCGAAAACGCAATGCGTCGTCGTGTATGCCGAGAGCCTGTTCGAATCCAATACCCATTACGTTTACCCCGAGTGTGCAGCAGTTGCCGCTTAATCAATGTCTAGGTTTACTAGAGCAACAGCCGTGCCAAAGACATGAAAGAAAGGTAAGTCGCTGTATTTAAAGGATATTTTTAAGCATCAACCTTCGAAAGGAACTCGGACTAGGAAAAAGCGGCAAACGATTTCCGCTAATCGGCAACACAAGAATCGGACAGAAGACAACCGCCCTTTTACATGGGCAGAACAGAAAGAAACTAGATAAGAAAAGCTCAAACCAACCGAACCTCTAGAATGAGACTTGATCGAAAAGCTTTAAGACAAAAAAAGAGAACCAAATGAGAACAACACAGCAAAGACAACTACCCGCGCCCAAAGCCCTTTATGTCGGCTTTTGAGTCCGCAGCCCGCAGCCCGCAGCCCGGGCACTATAAGCAGCACTCACAGCGCCCGATACAAAATTCCCGGATTACTGTGCACCATTTCAAATAAGTGAGCCGCTCCAGCCAACCCCTCGGACGAACCCAGAAACAGCACTCCACCAGGCTTCAACGCCGCGTGCATACGCTTAAGAATATCGACTTTTAAATCACCCGAAAAATAGATTAAGACGTTGCGACAAAATATGATATCGAACTTACCCAAGCCGGCAAAAGAATCCATGAGATTTAGTGCACGAAATTGCACACAATTGCCCACCAGTGGCTTCACTCGCCACACATCGTTCGGCAATTTATCGAAATAAGCATCTAGGCGCTCTCTCGACAACCCACGAACGACAGACATTCGATCATACTCACCAAGCTTTGCTTGATCGAGCATGCTGCTGGACAGATCTGTGGCCACAATTTCTAGCGGCCGCTTGAAAGCACCACGCTCCTTGCGGCGACACTCATCCGCCACCATGCTAATTGAATAGGGCTCTTGGCCTGAAGAACACGCTGCCGACCAAATACGGATAGACCCAAAGTCTCGCCGCTCCTGCAATTCCATAAACAACTGACGACTCAGATAATCATAGGGATAGGTGTCGCGAAACCAGAAAGTCTCATTAGTGGTCATTGCATCGATGACCTGATCACGAAGCTTGGAATGACGATTCAAGCGCATCTGATCGACCAGGGCCGCCAGACTGGGCAATTGATTGTCACTAAGGATTTTGCGAATACGGGTCGTGACTAAATATTGCTTGTTTTCCGCCAAGAATATCCCGCACGCGTCCTGTAAAAAGCGACGGAAACTCTCGAACTCCTCTGCTTCCAGCTGAAATGAGCCCGCTGATGCACCTAGGGATGTGGACTGACGGCTAGTCATAACGCCTTCTCGATAGGTTCAAGTGGCGGCGCGACGGAGGCTAGACAATTAACAACCATTAATTGCCGAACCTCGATCGCTGTTCGTTACAGTGAGTAAGATGCTACAAATGTGAACTATCACGAACCCTCGTCTTCCTCTTCATCCAGAATTCTCTCACCGGTCATATCCAGAACCCGATCATTCACTCGTCGAGCCAGCTCATCAGGATTGAATTTAGCGAGAAAATCATCCGCCCCCACCTTCTTCACCATGGCTTCGTTGAACACACCACTTAACGACGTGTGCAAAACGATAAACAAATCCTTCAAAGCCGGGTTTCCGCGCACCTCAGCGGTAAAGGTGTAACCATCCATTTCAGGCATCTCAATGTCTGAAATCACCATGATCAACTCAGTCAAAGGATCTAAGCCATCCTCAACCATTTTATTGAGATACTCGATCGCCTCTCGGCCATCTTTTTTCAGCGTGGTTTTTATCCCCATGGACTCAACCACTCGCTGAATCTGCTTGCGAGCAATCGATGAATCATCGGCGATGAGAATATGTTTCTGCACCACGCGTTCAGCAATACCGTCCTCGATGACGCCGGCACTGACGTCTTCGCTCATAGGAGAGACTTCTGCCAAGATTTTTTCAACATCGATAATCTCAACCAGCTTCCCATCCACCTCCGTGACCGCCGTAAGGTAGTTCTCACTACCCGCACCAGTGGGTGGCGGATGAATGTCTTCCCAATTCATGTTGACGATCCGCTCCACACCGCGAACCAAAAAGCCCTGTGTGGATCGGTTGTACTCGGTGATAATGACAAAACAATTTTGTATATTCTCGAGCGGCTGATGACCCGTGGCGAGATTCATATCCATGATGGATACGGTATTGCCTCGAATATGAGCAACCCCCCGAACGACCGGGTTTCGCTGAGGAATTTCATTCAGCGAAGGACACTGCAGCACCTCTTTTACCTTAAAGACATTGATGCCATACAGCTGATCACTCCCCAACCTAAACAACAACAGCTCTAGGCGATTTTGCCCGACCAACTGTGTTCGTTGGTTAACGCTGTCCAATACACCAGCCATGCAAGCTCCTTACACTCTCTGTGACACCCCTTACAAGGATCGGCACAGTCTTTGCTTTATTTTGAGTAACGAGTACAAATAACCTCAATTTAATGACGCTTTTTCCATCACTAACTGTTATAGCGGCAAGCTTTACGAAGCCTTTAGCAATTAGCACCGTAGAGAAAAAGCATCCTACTAGAGCATAGGTCAATAATATGGGAGTTCGTAGTTTTTATCACACAATTACCCTCTGGCTAGCTCTTGCGAGCGCATCCTATGGGCAAAGCTGGCACCCGATGACCGAAGTGAGACAGCAAGCCACAAGCTTCCTGAACAACTCCATCCAAAAACGATTCCCCGACTACAAAACCACGGTTTCTGTCAATTCGATTGATCAGCGCCTACGACTCTCCAAATGTGACAATCCTTTGACGTACACGCTGCATGAGCAATCGCTGCGTGCCAGCAATGTGACAGTCAAGGCACAGTGTATGGGCATTAAACCTTGGTCGTTCTATCTCACCGCAAAGGTAACACACGAAGGAGTCGTGCTGGTCGCCAATAGAGATCTCGCTCGCCATGAAACGCTGAGCAGCGCCGATGTCAGATTGGAGACCCGCAAAATATCCAGCATGAACGGCAACAACCTCAGCCAGACAACATCAGCTCTGGGCCTGCAAACCAAAAAAGCCCTACGTGCTGGTGAAGTCATAAAAAGCACCCATCTAACCGCCGCTCAAGTCGTCTCTAAAGGCGATCACGTCACTATCACAGCCATCAATCAAGGCATATCAGTAGCAGCGGCAGGCACCGCCATGACACACGGCAAAGTGGGTGAGCAAATACGCGTACAAAACGATCGGACGGAACGCATTGTAAAAGCAAGGGTCGTCGGTGCGGGGCAAGTAGAAATACGCCTCTAATAAGGCCCTTAGTTATAACCAAACAACAGAGTTTTTGACGCGGAAATACTATGGCGCGATAAAAACACAAAAAAAGATGAGTTTTTGACTAAAGTTATAAAGGCAACTGCCGAAACCCTCTTCGTGGGTACCTTTGGTCAAACAAACTACCCGATGGCTAACAACCATCTTTCGCAGTAGTGCAGCAACTAAATGGGAATTGCAGCAATGGTTATCGATACAAACAGCAACATCAATACATCCAGTGGAGCGCCCCGCAATCGGGTCGACTCAGGTTCTGGCAGTGGACAAAAGCCCAGTGCCCCAGACGTCAAAGGTGAACAAACGGCCAAGCCGGAAGTCTCGTTGAGCTCTCAAGCTCAAACCCTGAATCGTCTGGAATCAAACATCCAGGCCGCCGACGACGTCGATAGCGATCGTGTGGCAGCCATTCAAAAAGCCATTGCCGACGGGTCTTTTGAAATTAATGCCGAGCGAATCGCCGAGAACATGTTGTCTCAAGACGAGCTCTTCTAAAAGCTAAATACACGCTGTAATTAGATCTATTTCTTGACTGAACGCTTCGCGCTGCAATTCCCAAACTGCGACTGATTCGCCATCAAGAATTTGACCAACTCACGTCGTAGCGGGCACCAAGCCCCTATTGATGTGACTAACGGGAGGTGCCCATGTCATCCGTCCATGTATCCGCGCAGGCGGTACGTCAGCTTATTGAACAAGACATTCTTGTTGCTCAACAACTTACCAAACTCTTAGAGCAAGAGCACCAAGTGCTTCAGTCTAGAGATTCAGAACAACTCAACCGTATCGTTGCCGAAAAACAACACTGCATGGCTAGGCTAGAAGGTAGCGCCAAGCAACGCGGTGGTTGGATTAGCTTTCTTGCAGAACGCACGGGAATGGCGCCGAAAGATTGCTGGCTAAGATTGCTGGAAGAACTTAAGGACCCCGCGTTACTGCCATTGTGGGAAGAGTTTCAACTCAAACTCAATGGGTGCAAAGAACACAACGACGTCAACGGCAAAATCATTTCACGCGGCCAAAAGACCCTTAAACAGTTGCTGGGCTTGCTGCGAGGACAGAGTATAGACACTCCCCGCCTCTACAATGCCAGTGGCGACGCACACCGACAGAGCGCCAGCCACACCGTTATTAAAGCCTAGCCGGCGATAGACACAACAACAAAAACGATTAGGGCTCGCAAGATGGCGCGAGCTCAAACCACTTGTGCCCCCAAGCATAATCTCGCAAACGTGTCAGATCTTCAGGACGATCAATATCGGGCAAGGAGCTCGCACGATAAAAAGACCACTCCAGTCTTTGTAAATGAACAATCGTCTGCTCATAAACCCGGTCGGTCCCCCAATCGATTCCTTGAAACAGCGCCTCAGAGAATCGACTCAAGCCTAAAGCCACATAGCCACCATCATCGGCAGGAATCAGCGCCGCTGGCAGACCACTTCGCAACGCCACTATCAGATCTTGAAGCCGGCCGGTATCCAGCTCAGGGCAGTCGCTGCCGACAATGATTGCGAAACGATAGCTTTGCAATACTTGCCGCAAGCTATCGGCCATACGAGCACCAAGATCACCGCCCTGCTGCACCTCAATCGGAACAGGCAACAGCTCGACCAATTTGTCAAAAAAATCTGGCGAAGCCCCCCGCCCTGATACCCACAGCTGGTAATCCCATTCACTAGGGCTGCGCAAGCTTTGAAAAGTGTGAGCGACCAAATCGCTGTGTAACTGCAGAGATTGTTGAGCGCTCAGCCGCGGTTGCATGCGCGTTTTCACTCGATTGAGTTGCGGCCTTTTTGCAAATTGAATAATACAAACATCATTACTGGGCGTGTGCGCTGCGGTAGGAGTTGCGGTCAATTTTTTTATTCCTTCAAAGTTTTGGCTACGACGACTCTCACCAAGGCAAGAGAAAGACGCAAACTCAAACGTTGGTGTTAACGATACATTTCTGACAAGGCTTGGGGGTTCACGCCGCGAAAATACAACCAGCGCAACTTCCACATCAGTAGCACCGTTGGAACGACGCCACGCTGCTCCCAGCGCCGACTGGAAGTGACCAGTTTGCCTCGCATCACTCGTGGGCGCGACACTTTACGCGCGCGAGATGAAAATTCAACATCCTCCATCAGTGGGATATCGGCAAAACCACAGAGCTTTTGCCACAGCGCGCGACTGACGAACAACGCCTGGTCGCCGGTCGCTATTGCCGACAACCTTGAACGTAAATTCATGAACCGCTCTACGATTCGCAGGGACCATAATTGACCGCTCAAACGTACCGGGAAAAAGCCCCAGCAATCACTCTCTGACGGGAACGGCATTGCCTCAGCAATCAAATCGACGAAATTGTCGGGCAATTGTGTATCCGCATGTAAAAACAGCAAACACTCCCCTTTCGCTCGATCTGCTCCGGCATTCATTTGAGCTGCCCGCCCCTTTACCTCGCAGACAACCTCATCCACTAAGAACTGCGCCTGATCGAAGGTGGCATCCGTACTACCGCCATCGCTGAGAATCACTTCTACCCGCCCCTGCTCGCGCAACGACTGCAGGGGCTGCAACGTGGCTTTTATAGAACTCGCTTCATTGAAGGTTGGGATAACAATGCTAATCAACATCGGAGCCGTTAAGTTTGCCTTCGCCTTCACTCAAGCGCACCGCCGCAGCTGCTGCCCTGCCCAGCCGTACAACCATAGCAATGTTCGCCGATGACGATCGGCTCACCCTCGAGCGATCGCTGCAACAGATCACGAAGATGAACCTTGCGGCTATCGCTGGCCAACAAATCACCTAGGGGTGAAGAGTCGGTTGTCGACAACTGCATGGGCCATTCCAACATCTGATTAAAATCGCAATCATAGACGTGCCCCTGCCAATCCACACTGATCAAACTGCGACACATGACACCGCCTAAATTGCTTTCGCTATAGTTGTCTTTGAGCAACGTCAAATAGGACTCCAGCTGACCTTTGCTCATCAACATGCTGCCAAAACGACTGATTGGCATATTGGTAATGGTTAACAATTCGTCGAATTCGATACCGTGATGCGCGAGCAACTGCTGCTTATACTCGGCTTGCAAACTTGCCTGAGGCGGAGGCAAGAAAGCTCCGTTGGGGTTGTAAACCAGGTCCAACTTCAGACCCCCACCTTTTCCATACCCCAAACGATTCAATCGCTGCAAAGCCTCGATCGATGTTTGATAAACGCCTTTACCTCGCTGCTCATTAACATTGGCCTCCTCATAACAAGGCAAGGAAGCACTGATGTAAACACCACTGTCGGCCAGAAATTGAGCCAAGTCCTCATAGCCTGGTTCTTCTAGAATCGTTAAATTGCAGCGATCAATGACTTCCACTCCGCGCGCTCGAGCCTCGGCCACCAGATAGCGAAAATGCGGATTCATTTCCGGCGCTCCACCGGTAAGATCTAGGCATTGTATTTTTTTTGCGTCGATAAATTGCAGCAGTAAATCGATGACGTCACGAGTCATTAACTCGGTTCGCTTAGGGCCGGCATTAACATGGCAATGGGTGCAACTCAGATTACACAGATAGCCTAAATTGACTTGTAACGTGTGTAACTCCGTGCGATGGAGGGGCGGGAAATCCGTTTTAAGTAAACGCGGAGCCGTGTCTTTCATAACTCAAAACCAGCAAAAGAGGATGTGTGTAAGACCTACACTTTAAGAAATAATTCACCGCAGAGCTTAGAGTGCGAGAAATGGCCCGCCCTAGTGGATTCGAACCACTGGCCTTCCCCTTAGGAGGGGGACGCTCTATCCAGCTGAGCTAAGGGCGGTCAGATTGAACAAATAGCAGCCAACATGAGCACAACATCTTAGCCTTTGTCTAGATTGCCTCACACTGGATAAGCTCCCTAGGTGCAACCCACACAACCGTGCCAGTACTGACTCGCTAACTGCGAAGGCAATCCTAAACGCTTCACCCATGAATCTCAACAGAGCTGACTATACAGAGTACAGCTCCAGCCGATAAAATGACGCCCTTCCTACTGATCAGCTGCAGCCTGAGCACTCCCACCTACGACAAGTACTGAACCAATGAATCTATTGCTACTACGTGAATCTGACTTTACCGATACCCATACAGTAACTCTCTTCGGGCGTCGTCACACTCATATGCGAACGGTGCAACAAGTATCCGTAGGCACGGAGCTAAAAGCCGGAATAATCAATGGCAATACCGGAATTGCTAAGGTCACAGCCTTAACGGATGAATCGACAAGCCTGCAGGTCGCACTTACAGAAATACCCCCAGCACCCCTACCCCTGACACTGATCGTAGCTCTACCGCGCCCCAAAATGCTGAAACGTATCCTGCAAACAGTTTCCACCATGGGAGTCAAAGAGCTGATACTCATCAACAGCTATCGAGTGGAGAAAAGCTTCTGGCAAACCCCGTTCCTAGAAACACAAAAGATTGAGGAACAACTGACATTGGGGCTTGAGCAAGGAGTGGACACACGGATGCCAAGTGTGACTTTAGAAAAGCGATTCAAGCCTTTCGTCGAAGACCAGCTACCCGATCTCTGCAAACATAAACGTGCGTTAGTCGCACACCCCAAAAATGCGGTGACTTGCCCTGCTCCGACTCGTGAAGAAAGTGTTCTAGTGATAGGTCCTGAAGGTGGATTTATCGACTACGAGATAGAGAAATTGAACCAAGCAGGTTGTCAGACCATACATCTCGGACCGAGAATTCTAAGGGTTGAAACCGCAGTGCCGGTGCTATTGTCGAGACTTTTTCCAGTCTTTTAACGCATCACGGAGAAACGCAGATCTAACCCTGAATACCTACCTGATTGCCTTTCAATAGCGATTCGAATTCACCGAAAGGAACTGGACGACTAAAGTAGTAACCTTGATAACAGTTGCAACCGAAGGCTGTGAGAATATCCAGCTGGCTTTTCTCTTCGACCCCCTCAGCTACCACATTCAAATCCAATAGCTGACCCATAGTGACAATGGTCTCCACCAAAACTCGATCACTGCGATCATCAACAATATCACGCACAAAGCTGTAGTCGATCTTCAAAGTTGATACCGGCAAGCGCTTCAAATAACTAATCGACGAATAACCGGTCCCAAAATCATCGAGAGAAAAGCTAATACCCATGGCCGACAAAGCCGTCATAGTGGCAATGGTTTCATCGACGTTGTGAATCACCACCCCTTCAGTGATTTCAAGGTCGAGACTATCGCGCGGAATGACAATTTCATGAAGGGTTTTGGCCATATCGTCAACAAACGTCTGCCCCCTAAACTGTCGAGGGCTGACATTTAAGCTCAGCCGCATGCCCTCATGCCAAACGCCACTCTTGTCCAGTGAATTAAGCGCCCGACAGCCCTCTTCGATAATCCAACGACCGACTTCCACCATCAAACCCGAAGATTCCAGCACCGGAATAAACTCTCCAGGAGAAATCATACCGCGCTCAGGATGTTGCCAGCGCAATAGTGCTTCCGCCCCTAGAATCTTGTTGGAGGCCACATCGACTTTCGGCTGAAAAAACAATTCAAATTGGTTTTCCGCCAGTGCTTTGTGGAGCTCACTTTCCAACCGCAACTGATAGCTGACCTTATCGGCCATCCCCAAGTTGAAGAACTCGATTGCATCACGGCCCTTCGCCTTAACTTGATACATGGCGGTATCAGCAAAACGCAACAATTCATGCACGGAGCTTTCTTTGTCGGCATAAACAACAATCCCGATGCTGCACGACACATGCAATTTGATATCTTTGTAGGGATAGGGCTCCGATAAACTCTTGCGTATCTTCTCCGCGACTTCACCCGCCTTTAGGCCTGCAGCATCTAAGTCATGATCCAACACGGTCAACACCACCACAAACTCATCGCCACTTAGACGGGCAACTAAGTCCTCTTCTCTGACAACGTTACCTAAACGCTCGGCCACTTGCTTGAGCAGCTGATCGCCCACAGGATGCCCGAGAGAATCATTAATGTTTTTAAAATGATCAAGATCGATAAAAAGAATCGCACCGTAATACTTATGTCGACGCGCACGAACAATTTCATGTTCAAGTCGTTCAACCAGGTGCACGCGATTAGGAAGATTAGTCAGCGCATCGTGATACGCCATGTATTCCATCTTCTCTTCGGCTTCCTTTCTCGCAGTGATGTCATTGGCGACCATCAGCACTAGGCGCTCACCCTGCATAACGATGGATTTTGCATGCCCCTGCAAGTAACGTTTCTCACCGACCGCGGAAATAAAATAACCTTCGAAAGCGCCCTCATCCAACACATCCCCACTTTCCGAGGTCGCACCTATGGCGTTATACACATTTGGGGCTTCCCCGAAGGCAAAGCCGAACTCTAGAATATTAAGCCCGGAAATCGTCTCCGTGGTCTTTCCAAAGAATTCGGCCATATTTTGATTGGCAAATTCCATGGTACCGTCTGTGTGACGCAGCCCAACCATCGCCGGCAGTTCGTTAACAATCAGACGTATAGCCTCTTCACTTTCCCGTAGCGCCGACTCAACCTCTAAGCGCTTGGTAAAGGCCTCCTCAATTGCATCTAACATGCTATTGGAAGAAAGTGCCAGCTGAGTGAGTTCATCATGACGTTCAGGGTGCGCTACCGTAATACGACGCGCGCCCGGCTTATCTGGACGTATGGATTTAATCTCTTGCACCATACGAATCAGAGGGTTTGTCAGCATGTAATAGAATGCTATAAATAGCAGCAACACCAAAATTGAGTTGCGAATCAGACCACTTAAAATCACGAAGGTAGAGCGCTGATAGAAAGTCTCCAACGCTTTGTTGAGATCTACCCTGAAAGTAATCGAGCCTGCGGTACTCTTATCGTAACCAGGAATACTGAGGCTCGCAGAGTAGCTTTTGCTGTCTTCTACAAAGTAGCTGGTTAACCAGCTGGTGGGGGAGCTGGATCTTGGCTTATCGCCTTGCGCAAGCACGTTGCCTAACTCATCGAGTATGGCAACATCGAAGATAAAATCGTAGGCCAACATACCATTGACCACTTCCATGGAAAGATCGTCATCTAAAGTATGAACGGCTCGAGTGGCCGGCGGTGCGGCAACCTCGATCACGCGCTCGATCAACAAGTCCAGCTCTTGCTCTTGGGATAAATAATCAAGATACAATTGAAAGGAACTCATCCCCAAACCCAGCACAAAGGCAAGAATAACGCCCACTTTGGCAAGACGATAGGAAATTCCTTGGAAGAATGACTGCACTCGTGGTCCTCTATTGGCTGACGGATTTGATGACTACCCACCTAAGCGAGTCAACTAAGATTTTAGTTGGAAATCATTAGTTTATAGCAATCGCAGTGCTGAAAAGCGAATTTCTGCGCAACGCCGTCATCATAAATCAGGATAGAAGCTACCACAAAGTTTGTCGCCATTCTCTGGCATAAACTGAAGACAAATGGGTAAAAAGGTGACGACTCTCTGTCGTCGAAAGAAACAAGGCCGTCCACTGCCTCCGTCGAGACAAAACATCGACGATCGAATGAGCGCAAATCAAACTATGCAGCCAGCTAATAAACGCGCTTCCCAAGTCAACGCACCTATGAGCTGGCTGTTTGAAGCATCTTCTTTAAGTACTCACCCTTAAGTAACAACTCTCAAAGAAGACTAACTCTCGCGATTAGGCTGCTCTTACTGTCTCGAGCAAAGCCACCGGCTTTACGTAAGGCATATCCAGAGCCTTGGCCACCGCTTCGCAGGTAATCTGCCCCTGATAAACGTTAAGCCCAGCAAACAAATGTTCGTCCGCCTGCATGGCTTGTTCTGCCCCTTTATCAGCGAGCGCCAACACAAAGGGTAAAGTGGCATTGTTCAGCGCCATGGTAGACGTTCTGGCAACGGCTCCCGGCATATTAGCAACACAGTAGTGGATGACCTCTTCAACCACGTAGGTAGGATCTTGATGAGTTGTGGCTTTTGACGTTTCAAAACACCCGCCCTGATCAATGGCCACATCAACCACGACGGCACCTTTTTTCATCCGAGCAATTAATTCTTGAGTCAACAACTTAGGCGCTGCTGCCCCGGGAATCAGTACCGCCCCAACCACCAAATCCGCCTCAAGTGCATGCTGTTCAATAGCATCAATACTAGAATACACGCACTTCACTCGACCGGAGAACTCGACGTCTAACTGACGTAAACGAGGCAATGAGCGATCAAGAATGGTGACATCCGCCCCCAAGCCAATAGCCATAGACGCCGCTTGAGTCCCTACGACACCCCCACCGATAACCACGACTTTGGCCGGTGCAACGCCAGGTACACCTCCCAGTAAGGCCCCCATTCCACCTTGAGCTTTCTGCAAGTGGTAAGCTCCGGCTTGCACAGATAAACGCCCTGCGACCTCTGACATAGGCGCCAGCAAAGGCAGCGCACCTCTAGCATCTGTTACCGTTTCATAGGCAATACAGGTGGCCCCGGACTCCGCTAATAATTGTGCTTGAAGGCTATCAGCCGCTAGATGCAAATAGGTGAATAGGATTTGACCCGCTCGCAACTGTCGACACTCATGGGGCTGGGGCTCTTTGACTTTGACGATCATGTCAGCTTTCGCAAATATCTCTTCCGCTGTAGCCACTATCGAGGCGCCGGCATCCAGATAGGCTTGGTCTTCAAAGCCAATTTCAGCCCCCCCTTGTGTTTCAATCATCACTTGATGACCTCGGCCAACAAGCTCTCGTGCACTGGCCGGGGTTAAACCAATACGATACTCATGGTTCTTAATTTCTTTGGGAACGCCGATCAACATTATTATTTCTCCTTAAAGACTCTCTGATTCACACAGTCACCGCAGTTAGCGGGCCTTGTCAGTAGTTATGGGCCCTATGTCAGTGATAAAGACAAAATCACCAACAACGAATGACCATCTTAGGCTTCTCAAATAAGAGCATTTTATGTAGATTGGAAAAAAGGCAGTTGAATCAACTGGAAAGAAAACACTAAACGGGCACAAACAGCTACCCCATGAAAAAACTAAATACCGTTGATAAAAATATTATTCGCGTACTGCAAAAAGACGGAAGAACCAGTTTCGCGGAGCTTTCAAGACAAGTAGGCCTCAGCGCAACCCCCTGCAAAGAGCGAGTAAAGCGATTGGAGCGAGAAGGAGTCATCAAAGGTTACACCGCCCTGATCAATCCCGACTATCTGGACGCAGGCCTTGTGGTATTCGTGCAGATTCGCCTATCTCGCTCAGCAAAAGATACCTTTGAGGCCTTTCGCGAAGCCGCCATGGCGCTACCAGAGATCCAAGAGTGCTACTTAGTATCCGGCAGCTTCGACTATCTGCTCAAAGCCAGAGTTGCCGATATGAGTTCCTACCGACAATTTTACGGGGAAACGCTGCTTACCCTGCCGGGCGTCCACGAATGCACCAGCTACGTGGTGATGGAAGAGGTAAAAGATACCACCGAGATTCCTGTCCACTATAATCGCTAATAGCATTGCCTTTAATGCTATAGCCTTTGAACCAAAGCCCCGTTCCCGAATACCGTAATCAAGGGGATGGTCAACTCCGCTAAAGGATGCTCACATATGGTTTTTGATGAATTCTTGATTCGTTCGCACATTCCAACCGTCGAGAACTGGCCGCAAGAAGGTGTTAGTTTTCGCGATATAACGCCGCTATTTCAGAATCCCGCCACCGCACGCATGATTACCGACAGCCTTGCTTGGCGGTATCTCAATCAAGACATCACCCACATTGCCGCGTTAGATGCGCGCGGCTTCTTACTCGGCTCCAATCTCGCCTACGCACTGAACAAGCCTCTTGTGCTAATCCGAAAACCGGGAAAGCTGCCAGGAGAGGTGGATCGTGTCAGCTATGACAGTGAGTACGCTAAGGGTGAACTAGAACTACAAAAGAGTGCTTTTTCAGTTGGTGATAAGGTGGTCATCGTTGATGATTTAATCGCCACTGGTGGTACCTTATTGGCCGCTAGCCGTTTAATCCGCAATCAAGGCGCAGAGATTAATGAAGTGGCAGCGATTGTTGATCTGATCAACCTCAAAGGAAGCGAGCGTCTAACGGAATCAAGTATTCCCTGCTTTAGTCTCATCAGCTTCGACGATTGAAGCTCGATTAGAGATGCCGCGCGATCACCTGATGCTTTCTAACTATTGAGATGCGCAGGCATAAAGCGAGCCCAGTTGCTCACTAATCCACGAACAAATCTATTAGTGGCTTCGATTGTCACCACTCCGTCGCCCCATACCGTAGCGGCGGTCAGGAAGGATTGAGGAGCCTCGAAAGTTCCCTCGACGATCAAGAGTTTGACGTCGCGCATCGTGACGACGCTCATGAAAGCTGCCGTCGGGCGACATTTCTTGAATCCAACAAACGCCTCCACTGCCTTTGATGGCATGCTCAAATTTTCGCGCTTCATCGAAAGAAATCCCTTTCTTGACGACAATCGGCATACCGCAAGACAAGGTACTTAACATGTGGTCGTTCAGCCCGAAGGTACGTCGTAAGTTCTCCCGAGCTAATTCTGCACTGGCCATATCAGAGAATTTATCGATATAAACCACTTCATAGGCTTTTTGGCCTGCCGTCATTTGAACCTCCGCTGCTCACTTTACAGCTCTGTTTCATCCATGAATCTGGCGTTAAATTACACCTCGTATAAGATTAAATAGCAGGCGGGTCTATTTTTGACAAAGAATCAATAGTTTGGAGAGCGTATCAGTTCTATAACTGTTGAAACTCTACCCGTTAAAGTCTGAATTCGTGCCGCGAAGCCTGCCCTCCTAGAAACCTGTCTTCCTAGAAATTACTTTCGAGCATCAATCAGCACAGACAAGCGCCTCGGCTCGACCACAGGGCTAAGGTAATTGAACGGTTTCGACGATCTGTACGCCCAAGGGGATGTCCGCAGTAGCGCTGCTTGAGTCGTTTATGTTTGAAGCCCCGATAGTCGCTTCATCGTAATCATATTCAGAGCGTTCACCCTGACGATCGAGCGGTAAATTGACGAAATCAAACAGCTCGCGATCCGCGAGCTGGCTAGGCGAAACGTTTTGAATGGACTTAAAAATACGCTCGACTCGACTGACATCGTTTTTTTCCCATTCCATCAACATCCCCTTCACCGCTTGGCGCTGAAGATTCTCTTGAGAGCCACAGAGGTTGCACGGAATAATCGGGAATTGCTTGTGATCCGCGTAGGCAATCAAATCGGCTTCACGGCAATAGGCCAAGGGACGGATGACAACATTGCGCTGATCATCAGAACGCAGTTTAGGCGGCATTGCTTTCAGACGACTGCCGTAGAACATATTCAGAAACAGCGTTTCGACGATATCATCCATGTGATGACCCAAGGCCAGTTTGGTCGCGCCAATCTTTTCAGCAAAGGCATAGAGCGTCCCCCGTCGCAGTCGAGAACACAGACCGCAGGTTTTTTGCCCTTCTGGAATTTTCTCCCGCACAACACTGTAAGTGTCTTTATCAACAATATAGTAAGGTACCCCGATAGACTCGAAATACTCTGGCAGCACATGCTCGGGAAAGCCGGGCTGCTTTTGATCCATGTTGACCGCGACCACGTCAAACCGAATGGGCGCGGTTTTTTGTAGGTGCAACAAAATGTCCAACATGGCAAAGCTGTCTTTACCCCCGCTGATGCAGGCCATCACCACATCGCCCTCTTCGATCATGTTGTAGTCGACAATAGCGTTTCCCACATTTCGACGAAGTCGCTTGTGCAGCTTATTGACTTCTAGGCGCTGTTTACGCTCGTCGCTGGATGAAGGTTGGGGCTGAAGATCAGTCATGGCAAAACCTGGCACATCGGAGGTGATTTTAAGGCCGGCTATTGTACGGATTTTGTGCGGCACAAGAAACCGGCAAGTTCACTCATCAACTTTGCCGCTCTAGCGGCACACTTCTGCCCACTGGCGATAGTTTGAGCAATGGCTTCTGACCGCTCGACAGGAGCAAGAGCCAGTATCTATAAGCCCTGCGAAATAAGCACGAGCAGCTCATCTCGTTTGGCACAGGCATTGCAATTCCCTTTGTAGAAACTACCAGGCCTCAGCCAAGAGCCTGGACGTAGCCCATTTTTAGGAGTGACTTTCTATGGCCATTTTGCAATCTGTTCTGCAAAAATTTAGCCGCAAAGCCAGCACCATCGACGTTGACCAAGGCGTTCGCTCTCTGTCGAGCAAAATCGCGAATTACGCCCCCTTATTCGAACTTCAAGAAAAGCGTCAGTTAATCGAAGTCATCAGTGATCGTACCGGTGAAACCTATCAGAGTATGATTCTGGCCATCGATCTAAACCAACTCCATATTGAGCTCGATGAACTCTTCCCCCAACCGGCCGACTTTATCTACCAGCCGGGGGATACCTTTACCATTAAGCACCACCATCAAGGGCTTATTTTGTCCTTCTCCTGCCAGCTCAGCAGTATTGTCATGAGCTTGTCCTCCCCTATTTACTCACTATCGCTGTCCGACGAGGTGCAATATCAGCAACGCCGCCGCTCTACTCGTCTCACTCTCAGTAAACAGCAACCGCTGTCGGTAAGACTGCAATCGCCTCGGCGAACCCCTTGGTATGCCACCGCCAATAATATCTCGGCTGGAGGCATGCGATTGGTCATCGGCGGCAATGTGCTTGATCAACTGCATCACAACAGCTATCTACCCGAATGCGAATTCCGTTTTAACGACGAATTTCAAGTGCGGTGCCAGGCTCGAGTCAAAGGCTTCCGATTCTTACGACGCCCCTACCGCCATACCGAGCTCAGCATTGAATTCAAAGACATCGGACCTCAACAACGAAACCAGCTACAACATCTGATCGAAGCGTTTGGCACCTCCGTTGAGGCGGCCTGACGCACAAATCATCTTTTGATTATTTCGATGAATGACTTCAGAATGCGCGCAAGATGCCGTTAAAAGCAAATATAGAGAGCTCCTGATAGACCTACAAATGCCGGCTATCAGGCAAAAGTAGGTTTTCGAACTATGCTTTTCACATACGATATAAGCAGATCAACAGCTGGAAAATGAATCATGCGTAAAATGGGACCGGTGACGGGACGAGAAGTCACTTTTGCGAGCACAGATGAAATTGTCTCCGCAACCACAGACAAAGGTGTCATCACATTCTGCAATGACACCTTTTGTAGAATCGCCGGATACAACCGGGATGAGCTGATCGGTCAAGCCCACAATATACTGCGCCATCCCGATATGCCGGCTGCGGCCTTTCAAGGCCTGTGGGACACCATCAAGCAGGGCAAACCTTGGATGGGAATTGTCAAAAACCGCTGTAAGAATGGCGATCACTATTGGGTAGATGCCTATGTCACTCCCCTGCGGGAGAACAATCAAGTCACCGGCTATGAGTCGGTGCGTTTTAAAGCCGATGCGGCCGCCATCCAACGTGCTGAAAAAACCTATCAGCGTATCAACAACGGACAAAACCCCATTCCCGCCCTGGAAAAATGGCGCCACAAGTTAATCGATTTTACGCTGACAACCGCAGTCGTACTCACAGTATTGTTGATTGACTTGGCCGTTTTTGCCGAACTTTCCGCAATTGCAGGTGTGATGGCTATATTTACCAGCGCCGCGGCCGGTGTTCTCAGCACTTGGCTCGCGCAGCGGGGTCAAAATGAAGCCGCAACGTTGGCTCGGCGGGAGATCAATGATCCCTTAGCCGCCTACATTTATACCGGTCGTGGCGATGCCGTTGGTGAAATTGAACTGTCGCAATTGGCTCAGAAAGCCCGACTCCGCACCGCCCTAGGTCGCTTTGTGGAATCTTCTAAAGAAGTCATGCAGCGCTCGGAGCTCGCTCTGGAGCAATCGCGTTGCAGCCACAACGGTATGACAGCCCAGCTGCAAGAAACTGAAAATGTAGCCAGATCCATGCAACAAATGTCATTGGCCGTGCAAGAAGTCGCTGCCGGAGCCACCCAGACCTCTACGGCTACCAACGACGCAATCAATCAAGTCGCCCATGGTAATCAAGTACTCAGCGGGGCCAGCGGGGCTATTCAGGGGCTTTCTAGCACCGTATCAGACCTTGGTACAGTGATTGATCGACTCTCTGCTGATAGCGCTCAAATTGCCAGCGTGGTGGATGTAATCCGCGGCATTGCAGAGCAAACCAACCTGCTTGCACTAAACGCCGCCATCGAGGCTGCACGAGCGGGCGAGCAAGGCCGAGGATTTGCCGTGGTAGCCGATGAAGTCCGCACCTTAGCGCAGCGCACCCAAGAATCGACACAACATATTCAGGACATTATTGAGAAGCTCGGCAAGGCGACCAATGATGCCTCCGACAACATGGGCTCCTGTCTCAATCTTGCCGACAAAAGCGTTGAGGAGATGAATAACGTCAGCAGTGCGTTAAGCGGTATCTCAGAGTCTGTCGGTATGATTGACACTATGTCACAACGCATTGCATCAGCCGCCGAAGAGCAGTCTGCCACTGCCATTGGCGTTGAACAAAACACACAGTCGATCTCGGACATTGCCTCGCAGACACAGCAAGAAGCCGAATCTGCGGCTCAGCTCAGCCAAGAAATGGCCGATCTGACTCAGAAACAATTTCATTTGGTTGAGAGATTCAACTGATAACCGGACACATAAGAAGCCAGCACCAACCCATCGCTCAAGCGACGGCCAACTTTGCCAAACAGTAACTTTTTTATATGCCAAATGGTAACTGGGGCCGACTTGCCTAGCCCCTGAATCTCGAGCAATGATTCAGTGGGCTCAATAGCCTTGCGTTTACTTGCTAGCCTCCTACAATGTCGCCAATCCATATTCAGAGGCGAGCATGAGCGATACACCTTCTATCCTTGGCGACACTAAACACACAGCAGAATCCATTACCGAGCTGGATCGCCAGTACGTGTGGCACCCCTACGCCTCATTTATTGACGCCCCCCCCATCTATGCGGTGGAATCGGCTAGCGGTTGCACCCTGACCTTAACCGACGGGCGACAACTGCTCGATGGCATGTCCTCTTGGTGGTGTACCATCCATGGCTACAATCACCCCACCTTAAACGCCGCCGCCAAACAACAGATCGACAAGATGTCGCACGTCATGTTTGGCGGCCTCACGCATCAACCGGCCGCTGAATTGGCTCAGCTATTGGTTGAGATTACTCCCCCCAACTTAAGCAAAGTATTTTTCTCGGATTCGGGTTCCGTGGCTGTGGAAGTCGCCATGAAGATGGCCGTCCAGTATTGGCACAGTCAGGCTCAGCCACACAAGAACAAACTGCTCAGCTTACGCAGCGGCTATCATGGCGACACCATTGGTGCCATGTCGGTCTGCGACCCAGTGACGGGTATGCACCATCTATTTAAAGACAGCCTCACTCAACAACATTTCACAGAAGCACCTATCGCAGGCTTCGATACGCCTTGGAAAGCAGAATACATTCAGGATTTTGAGCAACAGCTGTCCTCTCATCACCACGAGCTCGCAGCGGTCATTTTGGAGCCGATTGTGCAAGGTGCCGGCGGCATGCGTTTCTATCCACCAGAATATCTCCGCCAGGCACGTAAGCTCTGCGATCAGTACAAGGTGCTTCTCATTGCTGACGAGATTGCCACCGGCTTTGGTCGAACAGGAAAACTGTTTGCCTGCGAACACGCCGACGTAGAACCCGATATCCTATGCCTCGGCAAGGCGCTCACCGGCGGAACCATGACGATGGCAGCTACGCTTTGCTCTGACAAGATCAGTGACGGAATCTGCCGGGGCGAAGCCGGCGTCTTTATGCACGGCCCTACGTTCATGGGTAACCCGCTGGCGGCAGCGACCGCTTTAGCGAGCACCCGCCTGCTATTGAGCGACGACTGGCAAAGTAACATCCAACGTATTCATCGGCAGCTGAGCGAAGGCCTCTCCCCCTGCAAAGACTACTCACACGTGCAGGAAGTAAGATGCCTAGGCGCCATTGGTGTAGTCGAGATGCAACAGCCGGTGGATATGGCAAAGATTCAAGAAGCATTTATCAAACAAGGAGTGTGGATTAGGCCGTTCGGAAAACTCGTCTACGTTATGCCGCCCTACGTTATGAGCGACGACGAATTGAAGCAGCTGACGCAAGCGATGGTCGCCGTACTCGCCGATGAGTCACTGTTTCAATCGTAATTACTCTGCCAGAAGCCCAAGGACGGGTGAGCCGTAAATACGGCCTGCTAGCTCGCGTCAATCCAATCGATAGACAACAGTGACTGTGCTTCCTCCATCACTGTAAACCACCGAATCACAAAGCGAGCGAATCAAATCAATGCCACGCCCAAATGAATGATCCTGTTCGTTTACATCGAAGTCGCTCACGTGTTGCAAGGCCTCTACATCAAACCCTTTGCCTGAATCACTCACAATGATTTTTAGCTTATTAGTATTGGTTCCGGTCAACTGCAAGCTGAGGTCAATAGAACCGCCATTCAAAGTCTCCAGCCGCTGTCGACGCAAGCGATAGTAGCGCTCAAACCCATCGGTCGTTTCCTTAATCGCGGAATCAAGTTCCAACAAACCATGCTCGAGTGAATTGTTGATTAGCTCACTGAGTAACGTGTATAAAATATCAAGATGGGATTTAAAAGTTACATCCCCGCCCAACAAACGCACCACCTCTGCGACTAGATCCGGCTTGCCAAGTTCATCAGGCGTTAGTGAAAAGCTCAGTGTCCAAGGTAATGACAGCGATCCGTCACCCGTATCTCGATGAGCCAGCCCGTCGGCATACTCCACCGGGCAACAGGTTAGCTCGACCAATGTCATGTCATCAGTTTGTTCTGCCTGCTGACGATACTCATTAACGGCCTCATAGATCCGATCTACATAACAGTCTGCAGGTGTCGCCAGTAACGCCTCGAGACGCTCCTCACCAAACATCTGCCCCTGATCATCTTGGCTTTCTATAATTCCATCGGTGTAGATGACCACCCGAGTACCCGCGGGCGGATTAACGACATCCACAGTTGCATCGAACTCATGATCGTCCAGAACCCCTAAAGGCATATGTTGAGCTTGTAATCGCTCGACCACTCCCCCCGAGGGTGAAACCAACAACAGATCGTTTATGCCACCCACCCAGTAACTGAGCCGATCTCCGTTCGCCGACAACTCCATGATTGCCGCGCAAAAAAACATGTTGCTGGGCAACAGCCCCTGCAATTTGTGATTAATTTCTGTTGCCAGTTCAGCAATACTCGCCTGCTTATTGCTCATGGCGTAGAAAATATCCGCCACCGGAAGACAACCAATAGCCGCAGATAAACCGTGCCCGGTAAAATCACCCAAAACCAAATACACACCGCCCGAAGGACTGGGTGCAGCCAAAAATATGTCGCCATTGAACATCGACATCGGTGAAATTCGGTGCTTGAGATTTCGACAGTCGGAACCTACTCGCTGCAGTCCATTTTGAAATACGTGTTCAACAATGGCGTGTTCGCGATCCATCAAGCGCTGATGATAAGACAGCCGTTCATTCGTTTCCCGCAACTCTTGATAGAGATTAGCGGTGCGCAAATGTGCTGCAATTTTCGCTAGCAACACACTTTCATTGACAGGTTTGGAGATAAAATCATCACCGCCGGCACTGAGACATTCTGCCAAAGCCTGATCTTCATCTAAGGCCGTTACGAAAACAATGGGGATGAAACGATCGGTAATTGCTTCTTTGATACGTTTGGTGGCTTCACGACCATCCATGACCGGCATATTGACGTCCATCAATATCACGCCGATCGAGGCATCACTAACTACCCGATCCAGAGCTTCCTGGCCATTGGTGGCAAAACAGGATTGATAGTCGTGATCTTCGAGAATAAACGCCAGTAGGTCGAGATTGTACTGGTGATCATCAACGATCAGCACTTTCATCTCGTTCAAGAAAATCCCTCCCTATTCGATCGTAAATTTCTTATCGAATCTCGATATGGCGAATATTTTTCTGACTTGAGGGTTGGTGTTAATAAGACGAATATCCGAGCACCGACCATCCCAATATTTTTGCATGTTAATCAGCATCCCCAATGCCGAACTATCCATGTAATGAGTGCTGCGGAAATCGATAATAAACTGCGCGGCTCCTTTGACACTCACAGACTCATAGGCTCGGCGAAACTCTTCAACACAATTAAAGTCGAAGGTTTCATCCAATGATATCTCGTAGCACCCAGCGCTGACCGTCTTTATGGTGATCGCCATTGAAAACTCCCCTGGTTAATAAAAAATGTGTTTCTACTCTACGTCTAACCTCGTTCTTTCACCATAGACACAAACTGCCTGCCTAGAACAGATCGGCCTCTCCTGCAGACAAAGAGGCGACTACGCTACTCGCTTGAATACGCTGCTGAACGATTTCTTTCAACTGCGAGACTTCAAATTCCGACACCTGATCACGGTCCTTTGGCAAACTGGCCAACGCACTCTTTAAACCGCTGATTTTTTCGCTGAGACGACTGACTTCTTGGCTGACAATATCGGCAAACTGCAAAGCGGTAATTGCGCTATTGACATCGTGATGAGTTTTTTCACTGGCGTCAGCCATCTTGCTTACGCCATCAGAGACCCCTTGATTAACGTTCTCAAGCTGCTGCAGCATGCCATCCAGATGCCCCTTAGCATCAATGGCGATACTCATGTCCAGCGATGCAATTTCGCCTACCACCTTCTCAACTCGAGTAATGGTAGATTTTGCAACTTCGGCCTTTTCTCGGATTTGATCATTCAAAAGACTGGAGCTCTGTGAGAGCTTACGCACTTCATCGGCGACCACGGCAAAGCCTCGACCGGCCTCTCCTGCTCTCGCAGCTTCGATGGCCGCGTTAAGCGCCAACAAATTGGTTTGATCAGCGATCCCTCGGATATCGTTGATGAGTAAGAACATACTATCAAAATGCTGAACCATGTCTTGGATGTTGTGTACGGCACTGACACTCTTGTCGCTAACGTCGACAAACAGCTTCACATAATCATCCAATATAGTGCCGACTTCTTCGGCAAAGTGACTGAGGGTCACTGCCTCGCCGTCAGTGTCACCCGGGGACCCTGAAATTTCAGCGACGAGCTCGTGCATCAAACTCTGCTGTTCTTGCGCTCGCGCAGACAGGCCTTGAAAGCTCTGAGAGAGAGATTCAACGCTTGTGCCGACCACGTCATTAATATTCCTACCGCTGGTCTCCAACGCCTCGCACAGCACGCCTCCCTCAACGTCGAGCACTTCGCCTACTTGAATCAAAGCGCGCTCCACATCGTCACTCGATTCGACCTTGTCTTCAGAAACAAGGCCACACCGGGCAATCATCACCCAGTTCACGACCGCGCCGCCAACGATTACCGCTACAGTGGCCTCCACCCCAAAGACCAGACACACAATTAGGGCCGCCGTCCAAGTAACACCAGACACGACCAACAGTTTGACATTCGACTCCATGAATCACTCACCAATTGCAACATGACTATAGGGATATCGGCCAAGTTGAGAATTATTGATGGGCAATTTGGCAGACAATCAAAGAAAGCCTAGTCCTTGTGCCAGAGGTTTGCCAACGACAATGGATTGCGAGAGTAGAGTTTGTTGCGCGGCCGTTCACCGTTGCTGATAATCAGACGTTAATGGCCGCTAGAAGCAGAGGTGAATGTCGACAAGAGGCGCCAGGTCAAAACGATAGAGGCAGGAACGAAGAAACCCCCGATCCAACACTATCGCGCCCTCTTGGCGATCTCGGAGTACAACATTCTGTATATAAAGAAGGGATAAAACCCCTCGTCGAGGGGCTTATCGGGAATACAAAAAAGGCCCTGCGCTAGCTCGCCTAGCACGACCGGAGCACTGAGGGTCCTAGCATGGCGGGAGCTTAGCCTATCGGGCGAATACCCACTGATTTTCTGCACTTGGCCAACAAAGGCGAACTGAAAGAACGCGCTTTTTCAGCGCCTTGCTGCAGTTTTTCTTCAATCGCTGCAGGATTGGCCAACAGCTCGTTATAGCGCTCTCGAGCCTCCGCCAGCTCTCCATTAACCAACTCAAACAACTGCTTCTTGGCTTCACCCCAAGCGATGCCATCGGCAAATGCCTGACGCATATCGACGGTTTGTTGCTCACTGGCAAAAGCCTGCCAAATTTGAAACACCGTGGAGCTATCGGGATCTTTCGGCTCTCCGGGCTCCAGCAAGTTGGTTTTGATTTTGTTGATGTGTTTTTTCAGTTGTTTTTCGGTCAAGAACAGAGGAATGGTATTGCCGTAGCTCTTGCTCATTTTACGACCATCGAGCCCTTGCAACACCGCCACCTTGTCATCAACTACGGCTTCAGGAGCCACAAAGTGCTGGCCATAGTGATGATTAAAACGCGCCGCGATATCGCGAGCCATCTCGACGTGTTGAATTTGATCTTTGCCGACAGGTACTTTGTTGGCGTTAAACATCAAAATATCAGCTGCCATCAGCACAGGGTAGCTATACAAACCCATGGTCACGCCGTAATCCGTATCTTCACCCGCCTCTTGGTTGGCGGCAACGGCCGCCTTATAGGCGTGAGCACGATTCATTAAGCCTTTCGCAGCCATACAATTGAGCATCCAGCACAATTCTGGGATCTCTGGAATGTCAGATTGACGGTAAAACACCACATTATCAGTATCCAGCCCTAGCGCCAGCCAAGTGGCCGCGATTTCCATAGTGGACTGATGAACTTGTTCAGGGTCCTGACATTTAATCAACGCGTGAAAATCGGCCAAGAAGTAAAAAGACAGATTGTCCTGATTCTGACTAGCGGCAATCGCCGGACGAATGGCGCCGACATAATTACCAAGATGAGGTGTACCGGTGGTGGTAATGCCAGTGAGGATGCGTGATTTTGCCATAATTCTACTAGTGCTCTAATAAACTTCGAAGTGGCGCTATGATACTAGGCGACCCACGCCGAAGCCAGCCTCTAAGACGCCTCAACAACTGAGTGAAACACGTCAGCATATTGAGATTTGAGCTGGCTCCAACTTAAATCCGGAATCTCAACCGAGAGTTCCTTCCTACCAAGTGACAAAATCAACTCCAGCGCATTTTCGGCTTGCCGCTCGAGGCTCAACCCCCCCACATCATAGAGAAAGTCCTCGCTCACCCACTCTGGATAAGCCAAGCGTTTGGGTAGCGCTGGGCGACAACCCGCGGCCATCGCCTCCAATACAGCCAACCCCTGGAACTCATGCAACGCAGTAGACAGTACGACGTCCGCCGAAACCAACCACTGCCGATAGCGCTCCCCTGACTCTTCATATCCATACTGAACCAGTTGCGGCTGAAAGCGCTCTCGAATTTGATCAAACGCCTCAGGGTACTGTCTAAATGTCTGACCTAACAAACAGAGTCGAAAATCAATCTTTTGCGCTTGTAGGGAATCGAGAATGGCGAGCAGTAAATCAGGCCCCTTGTCGTACTCCCACCGAGCCGCCCACAGGAGTTTGATAGGAGCTGCGAGCGCAGCGCGCTCAGAAGATGATGCGTCGCCCCATAAAGCTTGCCGCTCTCGCTCAGACAAACGAGCATGTCCATAGCAAGAGTCTGCGAGAGGCACCGGCAACACCGAGGCCCTTTTCTCGATACTTGGACGTATATTCTTCGGCACGTGATCTGGGAGACGTTTGAGCAATGCCTCGACGCCGGCGAGAAAAGTATCTCGATTGTAGGCACTGTTGAACAGTATATGATCGGCGCAGAGCGCAGTGTATAGGTTCAACACTTGCGGCTCGACGCTCGAGTGAGCCTTATCGCTATTGGGGTAGCCGAATTGATTTTCGTGAAAATAGACAATCGTTGGCAGGCTCGCCAATGAAGGGACAAAACCTCTCAAGGCCGAGAGATCCGTCATGGAGGTGACAATCAAAAGATCATAGGGCCGCTCTAACAGCGATCGCTGCTCCATCGCCCACGTCAAACTATTGCCGCGTATTCGCCAACTAAAATAGCGTGGTGGTAAGGTTAATACCGTCCACTCCCAATCAGAAAAAGCCGTCGCCAGCCCTTTGCGCCAACTTTGATGACTGTCTGCATCATAGGCAGACAACAGCAGTACTTTCACTAAGCACTTTTCTCGTAACGCTGAGCGGATTCTTGCAAAATACCGGCATTAAACCCTGCCTGGCATAGCAAATAAGCAGCTAGATGGCTGCGCCTACCGGCATCATCAGTAATTAAATAGTATTCATTGGCGGATAGGCTCGGCAATCGATCTCGCAAAGACGCCAAAGGTAGATTTTTCGAACCCGGCACGTGATGGCAACGAAATTCAAGAGGCATACGGACATCAACTAAGGTGTAACGTGAGCGCTCGGTAATAAATTGGTCATAACTGAAAACAGATTCTATCGGTTCGTGCAATAGCGTGATGAAATCCTCCTTCGCCAAACGCATCAGCAATCCAGGACTCAACATAGTGACCGAAGCATTACGCGGTGTTTCTGCCACCAGAGCTTCTTCACCAAAAAATTGCCCCTCTTCCAGCATTACATTGATCTTTCTCGTCAAATTCGTGACATGGGCCGATCCATGAACAATCACATAAAAATAGTCACCAGATGCTCCCTCTTTCACAATTACATCCCCTTTAGCCACCTCTTGTGCCTCAAAGCGGGTAAACAGGGTTTGTATATGCGCGGGAGGTACGCGAGCAAATAAAGGTGACGCCAGAAGCCCCGACATCCAATCCCCTCCCTCCTCATCTTCTACCTCTACGTGAGCTGAAGCCAAATCGAGATTATCAAGCATCTCTTGATCACTGCGGGTGTCGGCCACAGGCTCAGTCTTAAACAGCGCTTTAGGCTCTTCATGGGCAACTGGAGCCTGACTCCACGCAAGAGCCAAATCTAAAAAATCTGCCTCCACCTTAAGTAAGGTAACCGCCGATTTAGCCACCGCAGACACCTGTGTTGGAGAGGTGTCGGTAAGAGTCACTTTGGCGCGTTCTTGCTCGGCGTCGACCCTTTCACTGTCAAAGCTGGCACCCACTAAATCGACCACCCCCTCTACAAGATAATACCGGTGGTCGGCTGGCTTACCGCGTCGAAATATCAATTTGCCCTTCTCTGCGGTAATCAGTTCGGCGTGTTCGGCGACTTGATCAATGTACTGGTGCTCGAGATCATCAAATGGCGAGAAACGGGTGAGAATGCTTAGGAGATCAGACATGGACAACTCATCTATAACAGGATTAACGGCGCGCTCAATCGATAAGCGGCGCCTTTAGATCAATTCCCGAGTATATACCCTGCTTTTCGCCGACTCTGTGAACGGCATCACCCAGCAGCATCACCCAGTGATGCGGAATGCTTAAAAAACTCCATTAAGACCCTAAATAGGTTGTGCGCGTCATCCACGCCAGCCAACTCTCGAATAGAATGCATGCCAAAAGTGGGCACGCCAATATCGAGGGTCCTCACTCCAACCTCGGCTGCGGTAATCGGACCAATCGTGCTGCCACAGCCCATATCGGTTCGGGTCACGAAAGCTTGTACGGTGACATCGGCCAGTTCGGCCCAATGGCGAAACAAAGCCGAAGTTTCACTGTTGGTGGCATAGCTTTGGTTGGCATTGACTTTGATCACCGGCCCCTTATTGAGCAACGGGCCATGATTGCCGTCGTGCTTGTCACTGAAATTCGGGTGAATACCATGAGCATTATCGGCCGACACCATTAAAGAGTGCGAAATGGTGCGCAAGCGATCTTGAGCGTCCGGTAGCAAACGACTCAGAAAATCAGCCAACATAGGCCCCTGTGCACCACAAGCTGAGCGGCTCCCCACCTCTTCATGGTCATTGCACATCAGCAATACCGATTGCTCTCCATCGGCAGCTAAGATTGCTTCTAAGCCAATAAAACAACTCAATAAGTTATCGAGACGGGCACTGGCAACAAACTCGTTGTTCCAACCAATGATTTCCGGCGTTTGAGTATCGTAGAAGCTCAAGTCGTAATCGAGTACCTTAGCCACATCGGCTGTCCCTTGGTCGATTAAGTAGCCCTTTAGAAGATCACGAAAGTCCACGGACTTATCACCCGCAACCTGCATCAGTACGGGCGGTATATCTTTTTGTGAATTGATGCTTCTGTTTTTGTTTGCCTCACGATCCAGATGGATAGCAAGACTCGGAATGGTGGCGATAGCTCGCTCAAAATTAATCAAACTGCTGGTCACTGCCCCTGCGCTGTTGCGATAGCTCACGCGCCCAGCCAGCGATAAGTCGCGATCAAACCAAGGGTTCAACAGCACTCCGCCATAGGTCTCAACACCCAACTGAAAATACCCCTGCCGAGTCAGCTCTGGTTGAGGTTTAACTTTCAGGCACGGACTATCGGTGTGAGCCCCAACCATGCGAATACCACTCTGCGGCAATGGCTCTTGACCGTAGACAAAGGCAATAATCGACGAATCATTGCGGCATACGTAGTATTTCTCTCCCGCGTTAAGATCCCAGTGATCCGTTTCTGAGAGCGATTGAAAGCCAGCCGCTTCAAGTAGCTGACTCATGCTTTCAACGGCGTGAAAAGGCGTAGGGGATGCTGCTAAAAAGGACAATAATCGCTGATTAAAATCCTTGGAAAAATTCGATTGGCTCATGACAAAACTCTTCGTGAAAGTCTGTGGAATCGTAAGATGCGCTAAACTACTCCGAGAATCTATTGTGAGTCGAGTTAACGCCAATTCTAATTAAGGGGATTTTTTCAAGCGCGCCAACAAGCTGGAGGTATCCCAGCGTCCGCCGCCCATCTCTTGAACATCAGCATAAAATTGATCAACCAAGGCAGTAACCGGGAGCTTCGCTCCGTTGTCTCGAGCTTCAGACAGCACAATGGATAGGTCTTTTCTCATCCAATCAACCGCAAATCCGTGTTCATATTCGTCCGCCAGCATGGTGTTGTGTCGATTGTCCATTTGCCAGGATTGAGCGGCGCCCTTGCCGATAACATCAATGACTTTGTGGCCATCTAAACCCGCTTTTTCAGCAAAATGTAAACCTTCAGCCAACCCTTGTACCAAGCCAGCAATACAAATTTGATTCACCATTTTGCACAGCTGACCACTGCCCACCGGTCCCATTAACTGTGCTGAACGCGCAAAGCAGTCGATCACAGGTTTTACTTGGGAGAAGATATCAGCCTCGCCTCCCACCATCACGGTAAGCGCACCGTTTTCAGCCCCCTGCTGCCCCCCAGATACCGGAGCATCCAGAAAATAACAGCCACGCGATTCAAGCTCGCATGCGACTTGCCGCGCAACTTCTGCTGAGGCAGTGGTGTGATCAACTAACACTGCGCCCTTTTTCAGCCCCGTCGCGATGCCCTGCTCGCCCAACACCACCTGCCTTAAATCGTCATCATTACCGACACAGCAAAAGACCACATCAGCATTGGCACAGGCACCCGCAGGCGTCTGATGATGTTCTCCTTTATACTCATCACACCAAGCCAGCGCTTTTTGTTCCGTTCGGTTGTACACCGTTACCGAGTGCCCAGCCTTCTGTAAGTGGCCGGCCATCGGATAACCCATGACGCCCAAACCTATAAACGCTACCTTCTTCATTGGCTATTATCCCTTGTTAGGAAAATTCGGCAGTGACTCATAAAAAGCCAGCCGCCCCCCTCCATCATTTTTCAATAGGCTAGACTGAACAGCCATGCACCTAGCAACAATCGATAGACCACAAAAGGCCACATGCCCACGCGATCGATCCATTTAAGAAATAAGTGAATACAAGCCGCCGCACTGACTGCCGCCAGCACAGCCCCAATCGCTAAATCACTCCAATTGATATTACTTTGTCCAGCCAGCTCCAGTCCCTTATACCCGCCACTGAGTGTGATTAACGGTATGGACAACAAGAACGAAAAACGCGCTGCTGCTTGCCGTTCGAGACCAAGTGCTAAAGCGGCTGTAATGGTGACTCCCGATCGAGATGTACCAGGAATAAGAGCAAGAGCCTGAGCACAACCGATCAACAAAGCTTGTTTCCAGCTCATTTCCTTAAGTGCTGTTCGTCGCGTTCCTTGCCAATCGGCAAGACCGAGGAAAACACCGAAGATCATGGTCGTCGCCGCGATCACAGCAATGGTTCGCAAATTCTGCTCAATAAAATCATTAAACACTAAACCCGCTAAGCCTGCTGGCACCGTCGCCCAAATAACATACCATGCGAGACGACTATCATTACTTGATGCCCCTTTCAGGCTAACAAACCACGCCTCAATTAAAGTGATTATATCGCGGCGAAAGTACCCCAACACAGCAATCAACGATCCCACATGCACGGCGACGTCGAAGGCTAAACCCTGATCTTGCCATCCAAGAATTTCGCTAGGCAAAATCAGATGCCCAGAGCTGGAAATAGGAAGAAACTCAGTAATCCCTTGAATCAGCGCCAAGAGAGCTAGCTGTAAAGTATCCATAACGTCCTTGAAAAAAGATTAACGGCGAATTCTTTCGCGTTTTTTCCAAGCAACACTGTCCCTCAGATAGACAGGTTGCGTATCTTCGGCAGCCACAAACTCGCCTTGCGCGAAGGCCGCGTCAGCGAGAATCAACATATCTTCAGCTCGCGCCAATAACGCCTGATCTTCGTGGCGGGTATCGATAGCTTGCACCGCCTCATAGTGACAACCAGCACCAACCTTGATCAACTTCGCTGCTGGCACGTCTAGGATCTGCGGGCATTCACTCAATTGCTCTGGTGCACCCACAAATTCAGACACCAACTCACTGGGAAGCGGCGTATCTCCGGTATAAACGGCACCATAAATCTCGTTCATTCTGGCATCCAAAGCGACCAAAACGCGATCATCTCCGCTCAATGAAAACTGGCGAATCGCTCCTACCGCCATGGTTTTTAAGGTAGACACAGGTATCACTGGAATATTTGCGGAAAATGCCAGTCCTTGAACGACACCGAGACAAATTCTCAACCCAGTAAAAGAACCTGGCCCTCTGCCATAGGCAATAGCATCTAGATCACCGAGGGTAATTCCTTGTGAAACCAATAGCTGATCAATCATGGGGAGTAAACGTTGAGTATGTTGACGAGGCGCCAATACAAACTCACTCGTTATCTCGCCGTTTCGGGACAATGCAATCGAGCACGCCTCACTAGATGTATCGACCGCCAAAATTGTACTCATGCCTAACCTAACCTTTGAACCTAAGGGCGAATGGCGCACATTTTCTCAGATTTTGGCCAGTTGAGACAGCTTAGAACGAAAAAATCCCCGGAGCATTAGGCCCTCGGGGATTTTTTGAAACGTAATTTGGAGAATTACCCCCCAAATTGGACCGATATTTACTTCTTCTTAGCGGCACGCTTCTTGGCTGCAGGCTTCTTCTTAGCCACAGCCTTTTTAGGAGCAGCTTTCTTAGCAGCAGGTTTACGCTTCTTAGGAGCAGCCTTTTTCTTAGCTTTAGCAGCGGCTTTCTTCTCCGCTGCTTTAGCTTTAGCGGCCGCTTTCTTCTCTGCAGCCTTTGCTTTAGCGGCAGCTTTCTTCTCGGCAGCTTTGGCTTTAGCAGCGGCTTTCTTCTCAGCAGCTTTCGCTTTAGTCGCAGCTTTCTTCTCTGCAGCTTTGGCTTTATCCATCGCCTTCTTTGCTACGGCTTTTGCTTTAGCAGCCAATTTCTTCTTAGCTGCAGCAACTTTCTTAGCATTGGCCGCGGCGCGCTGTTTCTTCCACTTAGCTTCAAACGCTTTAGCGGCTTTCTCCAGATCCGCCTCTGCTTTAGTTGCCAAAGAAGCAGACAGAGCATCAACCTTCGCCAATACTGCAGCTTCAGCAGCTTTTGCAGCAGCAACGCTCTTGGCCGTTGAAAGAGTCAGTTTGGCACTTGCAGCCTTACCGCGCAGAGTCTTAACCTTGGCACCCACTTTTGCGGCAGCCTTAGTCGCGGCTTGAGCGGCACGCTTATCAGCGGCTTTCTTAGACTTGGCAGCCTTGTTTTTAGCAGAAGCCGCTTTCTTACGAGCAGCAGCTTGAGCCTTCGCTTGGGCTTGGATTTCTTTTTGAAGTTTACTCAGGGCATCCTGAGCTTTGGTAACAGCCGGGGCGGCAACTGCTGCCGGGGCTTTTTTTACTTTTGCTTTTGCTTTAGCCGGTGCACGACGTTTTGCCGGCGCCTTTTTAGCTTTCGCTTTTGCTACTCTAGCCATCTTCAATTCTCCTCAGTATAAAAAGATGCACAACCACTAACACAATGAACCATAGCACAAATATTAAACGCCTAAGACGTCGACCAGAATATTATTTAAAAAAACAAGCTTTTGCACCCTTTCACTGCTTTTTTTTTAGAAAAATACGATTTTTTTGAGTTTTTTTACCGTTAACGGTGTTTTTTACACCTCAAAACTTCATTCCTCATCGTTAAGACGCTTTTTTAGGGAAAAACCTCATAGATATATTTAGGCCTCAAACGAAAAACAAAAAACAAAAAACAACAACGTTGCTTTCGACTCCATTTTCTTATCTCAAATACCGCTAATCAGAACGGACTGCACCTAGCAAAGGAAACTGACAAACCTGCCACACCTGAAAAATGAAAAGTAGTGTTTCTACCTCACAGTTCACTGCCACATAACAAATGCCAGTAGCGCACAACTCAGAACAACGTAAATGGAAAATATCGCAGTGAGTCAAAACGCAAAACTCACTGCCCTTCGTTATGCGCGAACAAACCAGAATCATCACCGTCTCACTGCTTCCTCGACAGCTTGAATAGAAAACCTCATAGATTCCACTTTTGCATCTATATATAGAAGCAATAACCTCAAGACCTCATAAAAGACAGGATCTCAACCGTGCAAACAAAACCAATAAAGAAATGAAAAAGGAATATGGCTGTCCTCCTGAACTCAAACGTTTGGAAAAATGGACCACTCAATGTAGAAATCGTGCCACCCCATAGGTGATGAGGAGAATCAAACCAACAAGAGCAGGCTGCACTAGAAATGGAGCGAAAATAATCGTGGAACAAGAAGCTATGAAGGGAGAAGTCGTCAATGAACGCTTCGGCGAGCATCTACGGCCACAGGAGTCGACTGACTAGAAACCTATCCATCGCCAAAGGCACCGACATCAAAAGCATGCCGAAATCAAACGCATTTGACACAGCGGATATCAAACGCCGTTTGCACCTATATCGAAGTCACATTGATCTATAGCCGTTTCAAATACCGCGCTAAATACACCAGACACAAAAAAGGGCCCTGAGGGCCCTTTTTTGTGTCTGGAAACTCCCTCGACGGGGAGGCTTTTCACTTAATCCAATACGGCGAACACTTTGGACTTAATATCAGCCAATTCACCAACACCAGGAATACAGGTGTATTTTGCTGCATCACTGCTCTTTGACGCTAAGTCCTGATAAAAGCCTACCAGTGGTTTTGTTTGCTCGTGATAGACGCCTAAACGTTTTCGAACGGTTTCTTCTTGATCATCTTCACGCTGAATCAAGTCTTCTCCGCTTACGTCATCCTTCCCTTCGACCTTAGGAGGATTATAAACAACATGATAAGTACGACCGGAATCAGGATGAACACGACGACCACTCATGCGGCTTACGATTTCCTCATCCTCGACATTAATCTCCAACACATGATCAATAGCAACACCCGCTTCCTGAAGCGCTTCAGCTTGAGGGATTGTGCGAGGAAAGCCATCAAACAGGAAGCCATTAGCACAGTCATCCTGAGAAATTCGATCCTTAACCAGCGCTATAATCAAATCGTCAGATACCAAGCCTCCCGACGCCATAATGTCTTTTGCCTTTATACCTAATGGCGTGCCAGCTTTAACTGCTGCTCGAAGCATGTCACCGGTGGAAATCTGAGGAATACCGTATTTTTCCATGATGAACTGGGCCTGAGTGCCTTTACCGGCACCAGGTGCACCCAACAAAATGATACGCATAAGGGAATTAACTCCTGATTAGTCTGCCCTCACGGGACTACCCAATATTTACCCTCTGACTCAGTCAGTTATGGCATTTAGAGAGCTTGCGGAGAGAAGGGGTCTAAAAAAGCAGCTACCATACACTTTGCCCCTCCGAATCTCAAGAGTAGCACGACTGCGAGACTGTCTATTTATTACTAAGCACTTGTTTTAAATGTACTTTTTAGGATTGATACTAGACCAAGGTCTAGCCATTGGATAATAAACTGACGACAAGTGTACCCCGACCAGCCAACAGAATTAACAATTACCCGACTCGGCTTGAGTAAGTAGGCTATATATAGAAGATACTTACAGAAAGTCCCCCGTAGATTCGTTCGAGAGGTAACTATGAATGCTCGTCCATGGGTACAAGATTTAAAACAGCCCGCCGCGCCAGCCCAAGAGATGTGCTGTATCACTCCACTACCACTAGAAGATGCAGCCAAACTCTCTGCTTTGGCCGAACTATTTCCCAACCAAAGCCAGGAACAGATTATTTCCACGCTTTTGGCCCACGCACTTGATCAACTAACATAGCTTTCGTCGGTTAAAAGTTCCGCCTCCATGTTCCACCGCAATAGCTGAGACAAACCATGAACATGTACCAACAACTGCAGCGAAAATGGCACAAAGAAGGTGAAGGCGAGTTGACCCGCTCACCCTACTGCATCTATCTGACAGAAGAGCACAAGAATAAACTCGAGGATTTATGCCAACGCTACCCTCGAATAGGTAAAGAAACTCTGATTCGAGACTTGCTTTCCGCGGCGCTAAAAGATGTCGAAACCGCACTTCCCTATCAGCCCGGCAGCAAGGTTATCGCTTGGGACGAGTGTGGTGACGAGATTTATGAGGATTGTGGTTTAACGCCCAAACTCTTAGCCCGAACCAAACACTATCAGACACAGTTACGCTTACAACCACGTGAGTCATAGCGACTTCCCAACCAAAATGAAGGATTACTAGGAGGATATTATGGGACTTTTCAGCCGGCACGATGAGAGTATGCCCGAAGACGATTTCAGCAATGTGCAATTACCCACACAGGAAGATTTAAATGAGAGTTTCCTGGACAACGGTGATCTGACCACCCCTGCCCGCGTTTCGGCTCGTAAACCTCATTACGACATCGAAAAAGCCGTGCAATTGATGTCAGGCTTACCGGATGGCGATCCAAAGCTAGTGGTGACCATTGTCCAAAAAACACTGGAATCACTGGGTGTTGATGTTTCTGACATCATTATCAACGCCGAAGAAAAGGAGACTCGGCTCAACGAACAGCACAAACAATTACGCAGCAGCATTCAACAGCTGGAAACACAAATTGCAGATAAGAATCAGCAAATAAAGAGCTTACTGGAGGATTTGAAACAAACCTCCACGGTTAAACAGCAATTGCAGCTAGCCCAGCAACAGACCGCTAAGCCCGCCGCAATAGATTCTCCGCCAAACAGCCGGCCGGACTCGGTTAAAAAACCCGCAGTGAAGAAATCTGAAAAAAGTAGCAACGATGACAAGCCGATTCACTAGGCGCGAACGCCTGCAACGATAATTCACATACGCATCGATATCGTTTGGGCTGCCTTTAACGCAGCTGTGTTTTGGCTTCATCCCAGAGCGCATCCATAAGCTCTAAAGGCGCATCTTCTGCACTGAGACCGCGATCAGCCAGTGCCTTTTCGATGTAACTAAAACGCTGCTCAAACTTGTAGTTTGTACCGCGCAAGGCTCCCTCGGGCTCCACTTTTTGGTGCCGACTCGCGTTGACGACCGCAAAGAGCAGATCACCAAGCTCTTCTCGAACAGCGGCGGGGTTCTGATCCTTGAGGGCTTGCTTAACCTCATCCAACTCCTCTTCAATCTTTTCGATCACACCGTCCATTGACGGCCAATCAAAGCCAACCGACGACGCTCGCTTTTGAAGCTTTGTCGCTCGAGTCAGGGCCGACAAATTGAGTGGAATATCGTCGAGCAGCCCAGCCTGCCCCTTTGCTTGTCGCTCTTCCCGCTTTAGCGCCTCCCAGCGCGCCTTGATCTCGGCTTCTTGCTCTGGCGTACGAGTCGCCGAAGCTCGACTCTCCAAGGTATTTTCTGGAAACACGTGAGGGTGCCGTCGAATCAGCTTACTGACTAAATCAGAAACCACGTCATCAAGGTTAAAGCGCTCTTCCTCAAGAGCTATTTGACTGTAGAACACCACTTGAAAGAGTAAATCGCCCAATTCTTCTTTCAAGTGTTCAAGGTTATTACGCTCAATGGCATCAACAACTTCATAAGCCTCTTCGATGGTAGAAGGTGCAATACTTCGATAAGTTTGCTCTACATCCCAAGGACAGCCTGTTTGCGGGTCTCGCAAACGAGACATCAATCGTTTTAAATCATCGAACGAGTACTGACGAGACACCATAAATAATTCCGTTATCGAATCTAGGCTAAGTGGGATAAAACCAACCAGCTAGTCGTGTTTACGACGTGCCGTGGCCACGTTCGGCAACTGGTTTACGCGACTCAGCACACGACTCAACTCAGTAAAACTGCTAATTTCGATTGTCAGTAACATATCAACCGTATTCTTACGTTTGTCCGATAAGGTTTGCATGGCACTGACATTCACTCGCTCAGAATCGAGTAACGTAGTGATATCCCGCAACAAACCATGTCGATCAAAAGCTTCAATAATGACATCGACGGGATACAAGCTTTGCGGAGCCTCACCCCAGCCCACTTTGATGATTCGCTCAGGTTCATCATTCTGTAGCTGCAATATGTTGTGGCAATCTTTGCGATGAATCGAGACCCCGCGTCCCAGCGTGATATAGCCCATGATGGCATCGCCTGGCACCGGATTACAGCAACCAGCAATATGAGTCAGTAAGTTACCCACCCCATCAATAAACAGATCCGAGTCGTGATGTTCCCTAGAGGCTCGGCCAACTAAACTAACAACCGGCTCAACGGTTTCGTCGGGGGTTAGCATTTTTTGGGCGGCATTAACCACATGCTGAACGCCGATATCGCTTGCACCGACCGCCGCATAGAGATCGTCCAATCCCACCAAATTGAGTTTTTCGGCTAGAGCATCGTAGTCCAGCTCGTCCATCGCCAAGCGGCGAAACTCTTTATCCAGAACAGCACGACCTTCTGCAACATTTTGATCACGCGCCTGCAATTTAAACCATTGCTGCACTTTGGCTCGGGCGCGACCGGTTTTTAAATACCCCAGCGCAGGCGACATCCAATCGCGACTTGGCGACTCGTGTTTACCCGTCAAGACTTCCACTTGATCTGCGGTTTTCAATACATAGTTCAACGGCACAATACGGCCATTAACTTTAGCCCCGCGACAACGGTGCCCTACCTCGGTGTGCACACGATAGGCAAAATCCAGTGGTGTTGATCCGTGGGGAAAATCGATAATGTGCCCCTCTGGGGTGAACACATAAATACGATCCTGCTCCACGCCAACGGACAAATCATCTTCAAGCGGGTGACCGCCCAACTCTTCATGCCACTCTAGGACTTGACGCAACCACGCAATTTTCTGCTCGTAGCTGTCTTCACTAGACTCGTCATCGGCACCTTTATAGCGCCAGTGAGCACAGACTCCGAACTCAGCTTCTTCGTGCATAGAATGAGTACGAATTTGTACTTCCAACACTTTACGATCAGGGCCAATCACAGCCGTATGTAAGGATCGATAGCCGTTTTCTTTGGGGGATGCGATATAGTCATCAAACTCATTGGGAATGTTGCGCCACAAGCTATGAACGATACCTAAAACGGCGTAGCAATCGCGCACCGTAGGGACCAGAATCCGTACCGCTCGAATATCGTAAACCTGTGAAAAACCAATATCCTTGCGCCGCATTTTTCGCCAAATGCTGTAAATATGTTTGGCGCGTCCGCTGATATTAGCCTCAATGTTTGAGGCGGAAAGTTCACTGTTTAAATTCTCAATGACCTTATCGATAAATTCCTGGCGATCCAAACGACGTTCGTCAAGCAGGCGGGCAATGCTCATGTAGTCGTCAGGCTCAAGATAGCGAAACGAAAGATCCTCCAGCTCCCACTTAATATGGCCAATCCCTAAACGGTGGGCCAAAGGAGCGTATATGTCAGCCACCTCACGGGCGACTTTGCGCCGTTTCACCTCGTCAATATTCTTAACCGCTCGAATCGCACAGGTTCGCTCAGCCAACTTAACCAACGCAACTCGCACATCGTCAACCATGGCGACCAGCATCTTACGAACATTGTCTGACTGCTCCTGAGACAACAGGCCCAACACGCTTTCTTCTGAATCATTGAGTTGGGTACTGATCGCAGCCATGCGAATGACACCCTTGATTAACTTGGCAACCGTCTCGCCAAATTTTGCCTCAACTTCCTTTAGCGCTAGTTTGTTTTCCCGCACCGCCCGATACAGGATCGCAGCCTGCAGAGTTTCGATGTCCAATTGCAGGTCGGCCAGAATCTCTGCCATTTCCAACCCAGTGCGGAAGCTGCTGGTGCCCGCAGCCCAGATATTGTCTTCGGCGATGGCCATTTCCTCTGCCATCAAACTCACTTCACAGGCGCGCTGTAAAACAGGCAGGTCTGCCGATCTTAAGTCGTAGGTTGAACTGAATCTCTCCAGCCAGGCCTCTATGTCAACGCGGCCATCGTCTTTAACCGGATGATCTTCTCGAACTTTAACCATAATTCTTCCGCTCTACTCGGTATCGCTTCCTAATAACAGACGTGGTTATCTTGTACTGCAACAAAACAACGACGCGCTAACCACGCACAAACAGTGCCATGGTTTCCATGTGTGAAGTATGAGGGAACATATCCATCGCCCGAAGCGCTGCCATACGATAACCACCTTCCACTAAAATACTGGCGTCCCGAGCAAAACTTGCCGGATTGCAGGAGACATATACCACGCTTTCGACTTCAGTTTCTGCCATTTGTTCACTCACGGCTTTTGCACCAGCGCGGGGCGGATCTAGCACCAACTTTGTGATTTCCCGTCTACGCAGCATGCTGCTGAAGTCACTGCTGGTCAGATCCATGGCCTTAAACTCTGCACCGCTTATACCATTGCGGTCGGCGTTCTCTTGAGCTCGCACAACCATAGCCTCAACGCCTTCGATACCTAACAGCTGCTGACACTGTCGCGCAATTGCCAGAGAAAAGTTGCCCATCCCGCAGTATAAATCCGCCACCTTGTCACTGGGCTGAAGCTCCAACCACTCCATTGCCTGACTCACCATCTTTTGGTTTACGGCACGATTCACCTGAGTAAAGTCGCGGGGCGAAAACGCCAACTGAACAGACTGATCATCGAGCAGCACTAACAATCGCGGATCAACTTGAGAGCCATCGACGCCTGTCAATTGACCACCTTTCTCACCTTGAAACCAGCACTGCGCAGAACCCAACTGGCGCTGTAAGGCCTCTCTTTGCGACTGAGGGAGCGGCTTAATATGCCTCACCACCAACGCAGCTGCCTCTTGTTTCTGCGTATCTGCTGCGGCAATCATTTCTATATGGGTGACACCAGGCTTTGAGCCCAACTCATCCAACCAAGCCTGAACCTGAGGAATCAGAGCTTGCAGAGAGGGCTCTAATACTGGGCATTGATCGACGGCGACCAGTTTGTCACTGAGTTTCTGTCGAAACGACAGTTGTCTCTGGCTGTCGATACCAAACCTTACTCGGCTTCTATACCCCTCGGGTGCCGAACAGATGGGATCTAGCACTGTTTCCGGCTGCAGTTGGTATTGTCGCTGCAACAGTGACAATAAAGCCGATTGTTTGTATTGAATCTGTTTGTCCGCACGCAAATGCTGTAGCTGACAACCACCGCACTGGGCAAAAATGGGACAAACGGGCTCAACTCGCTCTGAAGAAGGCTTCACAATATGCTTAGCCTGACATTCACTAAAATTCTTCTGACGTCGATAGTGAGCGACCTCAACTTGCTCCCCCACCAAGCCACCATCGACAAAGACAGTCTTGCCCTGATGAAGGGCAATACCTCGTCCATCATGGGACAAACGGTCAATCTGCAGCTGTTTAGGTGAAGGGTCCGAAGAAACTCGTTTGGTTGTCTTAGCCTTAAAGATTCGCGCCATAATGATTAACTATAAAGTCCAGAGGACAGGTAGCGGTCACCGCGATCACAAATAATGGCCACAATAACCGCGTTTTCGACGGTTTCACTCAAGCGCAACGCGCCAGCAACTGCGCCACCACTCGATACACCACAAAAAATACCTTCTGTGCGAGCCAGCTCTCTCATGGCCTTTTCGGCGTCATCTTGGCCCATATTCATCACCCGATCCACGCGTGTTTCGTCGAAAATACTGGGGAGGTACTCTTTTGGCCAACGTCGAATACCGGGGATAGCAGCGCCTTCTTCTGGCTGGAGACCGATGATCTCTATGGCAGGGTTTTGCTCCTTCAGGTACTGAGAGGTGCCCATAATCGTCCCAGTCGTACCCATTGAGCTGACAAAATGCGTAATCTTGCCGCCTGTCTGCTGCCAAATCTCTGGCCCCGTAGAATAATAGTGAGCGAGAGGGTTATCGCCATTGGCAAACTGATCCAAAACAATACCCTGCCCTTGGGCCTGCATGCTGTGCGCCAAATCCCGAGCGCCTTCCATGCCCTGTTCCTTGGTCACTAAGATAAGCTCTGCGCCATAGGCGGCCATCGCGGCTTTACGTTCATCAGTTGCATTGTCAGGCATGATCAACACCATCTTATAGCCCTTAATGGCCGCAGCCATCGCCAGTGCTATACCGGTATTACCACTGGTCGCCTCGACCAAGGTATCGCCAGGCTTTATGTCCCCGCGAGCTTCGGCTCGATTGATCATAGATAACGCAGGCCGGTCTTTCACTGATCCTGCGGGGTTATTCCCTTCTAACTTGACTAAAATTGTGTTGCTTGTCTCGCCCTGCATGCGCTGCAGACGGACCAAAGGAGTATTGCCAATGCAAGACTCAATGGTTGGGTAATCCATAATATTTCAAACCAGTCGAGGGGTTATCGGAGAGCAATCTTGAGAGCAGACTATTTTAGCTCTGTTTGTGGTATGGTGAAACCCAAATTCATTGGTCACGGAATGGCCAAAAATCGTTGCTCGTTATTAGCACCCGGTATTCATGCCTGCAGAGCTTATATAAAACCGCAACAAAGCCAAGACAGACATGACCTCGCTGGTTATCAGCAGCCTAACTTGAAGACCGAATCGTCTGGTTCAACAGCCCAAATTACAGGAGTTAACTGGTGCGTTTGCCCATTACGTCAAAAAGCCTCGCCTTCAAAATTCAACAGCTCAGTGTCATGCCCGTCTTGATCTGCATCACTCTGATTGCTATAGGTATTGCTGCGGTACAAGCTATTGATACGCGCGATCTTGAACATAAGCGCAATGCAGTCGCTACCCGCTGGTTATCATCGCTCGTCCAACACGCTATTACCTCCCGAGAACTCACTCCAGCCTCTACCGAATACATCCTCGCCAGCTTTGACGACCTACTTGAAATGCCCAGTATGCGCGGAACCTACCTGCTCGACAGCGACGGCAAAGTGATACTCAAACGCGGCCAACGACTGTCGCTCAATCTCGAGCGTCATTTAAGCGAAGTCCCCACTCAATGGGGCAGCGATGAAAACTACTACTACGCCACACCCATTATCGATGTTCAAACTAACGGCGCCTCCGTGCACAGAGGCTGGCTGGTTGTTAGCATCAATCACGCGGGTTTGAGCATAAAGCAATACAAAGGGTTATCGGTGATCCTCGCCGCCCTGCTGCTGGCCTTTACCGTGTTAACGGCACTGGCTTGGCGACTGACTCGCACCATAGAATCGCCACTGCATGAAATGCAAAGTGCACTCCAAGATTTCAGCCAACGTAAATTCAAGACCCGGGTTAGCGCAAGTGGTGCCACTGAGCTGCAATACCTCGCCAACAGCATTAACGAACTCGGTAAGCGGCTGGAAGAAGACAGCAGCAGCGTTCGCCAACAAATCGATCAAGCCACCTCCGATTTGCAAGAAACCCTCGATACCGTCGAAATACAAAGCATCGAATTAGATCTAGCCCGCAAACGGGCAGTAGAAGCCAATCGCAGTAAATCGCAATTCTTAGCAAACACGACCCACGAAATCCGCACCCCCATTAACGGAATTTTGGGTTTTACCAGTTTGTTGCTTAAAAGTCCCTTAACCACACAGCAACGGGAATATTTACGCACCATTGCTCATTCGTCCCAAGGCTTGCTGACCATCATCAATGACATTCTGGACTTTTCTCGTCTCGAAGAGGATAGGCTCACTTTAGACAAGGCGCCACTAAACCTGCGCCAAGTCATTGAAGAAACCTTGCAAGTACTCGCCCCAGCCGCCAGTGAAAAGCAACTCTATTTGATTGCCAACAATGATGGCGAAGTCCCCCTGCATCTGCATGGTGATGCGCTGCGACTTAAGCAAGTTCTAACCAATTTAGTCAGTAACGCTATCAAATTTTCTGATACCGGCAACGTAGTGATTCAAACTCAGCTGATTGCTACTCACGGCAATCTGGCGGAAATAAAAATCTGCGTCAATGACTGTGGTATTGGCATCGATCAACACCATAAAGACAGTGTATTTGAAGCCTTTAAACAAGCAGATGCCTCAGATAGCCGTCAGCGGGGAGGCACAGGGCTAGGACTGGCCATTGCCAAAGGCCTCGTTGAGAAGATGGGCGGTAAAATTGGTATCGAGAACAACTCAGTTAAAGGCACCACGGCTTGGTTTAGCTTATCCCTGCCTGTTCAGCAACGAGTGCTGGAAGAGTCTGGCCAGCTGCTAGCAGGCAAGCGGGCAGTTGCCCTTATCCCCAACGCTCCCCTTAAAGATCAATTAAGCGATTATCTCGCACAATGGAATCTGGGGTGTGAATATTTCCCCTCCCAACAGGCTCTCACAGAGCACTGTGACATCGCTTCGGCTGAGAATACCCACACCGATCTGGCGTTGATCATTCCCGAAAACCAAGGCGATGCGAACTCACTGCTGAAGTTTGTCAAAAATAGCCGCTGCGGAAAAACCTTCATTGCAGTACTACCGGATAGCCCACTGGCCTATAACGAATCCCTCCAACATGCGGGAGCACACATTGTCTTTTTACCCCTCTCGCACGATCACTTGTATCAAGTACTCACCGACTCTTTTGATGAGCAACCGGCTCAAAACACATCGACTCCAACCTTAGAGCAACCGAAAAACGTATTGGTTGTTGACGACAACCCCGCCAACCTGCAACTGGTTAGCACCTTTTTAGACAGTTTGGGCGTCAACGTACTGGAAGCCAATAGCGGCAAAGAAGCACTGAGCTTCGTCGCCAACGCCGCGGTAGATTTGGTTTTTATGGACGTGCAGATGCCACAAATGGATGGAATTGAAACTACGCAACGCATCCGTGCCGAAGAGAGTGAAGGCAGCAGGATACCCATCATTGCCTTGACAGCTCATGACATGAGCGAGCAGAAGGCTAAGCTCATCAAGGCAGGAATGGACGATTACACCAGCAAGCCCGTTAGCGAGGAACAGTTGGCCCATCTGTTACGCCAGTGGCTTAACATTGAATCCACTCCCAGCCAACAGACTCACTCCAACTTACTCTCTATGCCTCTGGGCAAAGGTATCCCGCAAAATGCCATTATGGATCTTCAAGATGCCCTTCGTCTGAGCAACGGCAAACGTGATTTAGCCCGTGATATGCTGATGAAACTGACCGCAGACTTGGGTCAAGAGGCAGAGGAAATTTCTCAGCTATTTCAACAACAACAATGGAGTGAACTGCAAGAAAAGGTTCACCGTCTCTACGGTGGTTGTTGCTACTGCGGCGTTCCTGAGCTGCGTCTAGCCAGCGGCGAACTCGATAGCCAACTCATAAAAGGCGATCACTCGAAGCTTGCCGACTCGCTCAACAACCTGCTCAAAGCGATTCAACGACTGCGTGAATGGGTTGAAGATCACGATCTCGATATTATTTTTGACACCGAAGAGGAAAACTCTAACGCCTAACCACAGCGACAGTGACCGCCACATCGATTACAGCCCCGCAAGGAGCTTTAAGCGTTTAAGACGTAGAATCTGGCTCACGCTGTTGAACATCCCACAAGTGGGCGTAGTGTCCCTCAGCCCGCAGCAACTGTTCATGACTGCCCTGTTCAACGAGCTTTCCTTGATCCAGTACGATGATCTGATCCGCATCAACAATAGTCGACAGACGATGGGCGATAACTACGCTGGTTTGCTGCCCTGAAATTTCTTTTATAGCCTCTAGAATACTCTGCTCACTGTGACTGTCGAGCGATGAAGTGGCCTCATCAAACACCATAATGTGCGGACGCTTCAAAATCGCTCGAGCGATGGCGACTCGCTGTTTTTCACCACCCGAGAGTTTCAAGCCCCTTTCGCCAACAACGGTATCAACACCTTTGGGCAGTTGGGCAACAAAATCATCCAGATGCGCCATGCGTATAGCCTGCCATACCGCTTCATCGGAAGCCTCAATAGCACCATAACGTACGTTTTCAAAGATGGAGGTATTGAACAACACGGTATCCTGTGGAACCACGCCAATGGCTTTGCGCAAAGAATGCTGAGAGACTTGACGAATATCTTGGCCATCAATTTCAATAGCTCCCGCGTTAACATCGTAAAAACGAAACAGCAGCTTAGCCAGCGTCGACTTACCTGCCCCGCTACTTCCTACGATTGCCACTTTGCTTTTAGCCGCTACAGAAAACGATAGCTCGGACAAAATCGGGCGATCCTGATGATAGCAAAACGAGACAGAACGAAAGTCGATACTTCCTTTTGATACCCGCAACTCTGAGCAGTCTTCGGAGTCCTCAACTCGCGGAGTCTCTTGCAGCAAACCAAACATCGCCTCAATATTGGCCATCGAACCTTTCATTTCTCGATACACAAAGCCCAAAAAATTTAGCGGCATGAATATCTGCATCATGAAGGCGTTGATAAGCACAAAGTCCCCCAGAGTCATCACCTCATCAGCCACCTGATAGGCAGCCAACACCATAGCTGATGTCATGGCGGCGGCAATAATGAAGGCTTGACCACCATTGAGTGCAAACAGCGACAATCGATTCTTACGTCTCGCCTGCTCCCAGTTGGAGAGTTCTAAATCGTAATGTTCTGCCTCATGTTCTTCATTGGTAAAGTACTTTACCGTTTCGTAGTTCATAAGACTGTCGATGGAGCGTGTACTGGAGTTCGATTCAGCGCGATTGGCCTCACGTACAAACCCTGTGCGCCACTCAGTAGCGATCACCGAAAAGGCCACGTAGCACACCACCGCCATAGCAACGATAAGAGCGAATCCCACATGATAGTTCCACCATAGGAGACCGATCACCAGCCCGATCTCTAGCAAAGTGGGCACAATATTGAACACCATGAAGCGCAGGATAAAGCTGATGCCATTGGTGCCGCGCTCGATATCACGAGAGAGACCACCGGTGCGACGGTTTAAATGGAAATCCAAATCAAGCGCATGTAAATGTCGAAAGACCCTCATACCAATACGACGCATGGCCCGCTCGGTAACACGCCCAAACAGCGTATCTCTGAGTTCACCAAAGAGTACGTTGGAAAAGCGCACCAACCCATAGGCCAATAGCAAACCAACGGGAACGGCCACCAAACCGGCCAGATCCGATGATTGATCGAGATCATCAACAATGTGTTTGAGAATAAAAGGCAAACCGACACTGGCGAGTTTCGCCATCACCAAGCAGAGAATCGCCAACCCCATACGGGCTTTAAATTCTGTCAGATAAGGGATGAGTGACTTAAGGGTTGACCAGTTGACATCGCCAAAAGCAACATCGGTTCTCATACTGCGCATCTTTGATACTCACGATAAAAAATGTCGATTTCACCAACGCTCGCGATGAGTGGGAGAAACCCGCTCGAGCGTTCGGCGGCGCAAGGATAACACGCGGGAATAGTTATCTTGCCCTATCAACATAATCTTTCTTTACCTTGCTGTCCTCTATCGCCCTTTTTTGATCTCGCTTGGCACGACTATACTCTGACTCAAATCGCCCTATTGCGAATAACAATAACATCGATCTGAGGAATCCTATGTCCAGTTCACAGACTTCAAGCCCTCTCGCGCAAGACATCACACTGCCTTGCGGCGTCACACTTCCCAACCGCTTCGGCAAGAGCGCAATGACTGAAGGACTAGCGGACGCGCAAGACAATCCCACCGACAAACACCAGGCACTCTACGGCACTTGGTCTGACGGCGGCTGCGGTTTACACATTACAGGAAACGTCATGATTGACCGGCGCTACCTCGAACGAGCAGGCAATGTAGTCTTAGAAGACGATAGAGCTATGCCGATGTTGCAGCAATGGGCTCAAGCCGGTACCCGAGGAGGCAACCATTTGTGGATGCAGATCAGTCACCCAGGGCGTCAATGTCCAAAGCTGGTCAACAGCAATCCGATGTCGCCATCGGACGTACAGCTCAATATGCTCGGTAATTTTGGCAAACCCGTCCCCATGAGTGAGGCGGATATTGAAGATGTCATCACCCGCTTTGCCACTACCGCCACATTGGCCAAACAAGCCGGCTTCACCGGTGTCCAACTGCATTGCGCCCATGGCTACCTGATCAGCCAGTTTTTATCCCCTAAAACCAACCAACGTACCGATCAATGGGGCGGAAGCTTAGAGAACCGAGCACGCCTCGCCCGCCGTGCAGTTCAAGCCGTTCGCGCCGCCGTTGGCGCCGAGTTCCCCGTCGCCGTAAAACTGAATTCAGCTGATTTTCAAAAAGGAGGTTTCTCACTAGAGGATTGTGTCACCGTTGCTCGCTGGCTCAGTGAAGACGGTATTGATCTATTGGAAGTCTCCGGTGGAACTTACGAACAGCTTAGCCTCATGGGGGTTGAATCGACCGAGGTTAGGGAGAGTACACGCAAGCGCGAAGCCTATTTCATTGAATACGCCGAGGCGATCAAACAAGCCGCACAAGTGCCGCTGATGATTACCGGTGGTTTTCGCAGTCGCAAAGTCATGGAAAACGCCATTGAAGACGGAGAAATCGATCTTGTGGGACTAGCACGACCGCTATGCACACAGCCAGATCTACCACGGAAACTGATCGAGAAAAAAGTCGACTTTGCCGATAGTTACGAAGACTCTCTGGTTTTAGGGACAGGTTTTTGGGGGCACAACAGCCCACTGTCTCTGATCAAAGGCATCAATTCCTTTGGCCCGGTCGGCTTCTATTACTGGCAGATTATAAGACTGGCCGAAGGCTTAGTCCCACAAACGGACTTGGGTGTTTTGAGAGCATTTTTCCGACACTTAGCGAATGATTTTAAGCTCACCATGCGGCGTAAAAAACAAGCGGGCTGATAACTCGCTCTTGCGCAAGCCGCCACCTTACTCTCTATAGGTGGCCGGCACTATCTCTACTTAACGTTGCGGACCAGATGACCATAGACAACAGTCTCACCCCCAACCACTCCACCAATCAACCAATCAACCAATCAACTAATCAACTGCCTCCAGCCTACCAGTAGACATCCGGTATCTGTTGGGCCACCTGCTCAGACAAAACCGGCATCTTAGCGGGAGGTGAAGCCTTGAGAGGATTACCGTTAGCTCGCTGAGCAATATCCGCCTCGAAGCTGCCCTTAAAATAGGGAATTTCCACTCTTTCCTCTGCGCCATCAAGGGAGAAGAACATCTGATCGGATTCCGGAGGACATACGACCACTTCACAGGAGTCTTGCACCTCAGTTACGCCGTGAAGGAAATCTTTAAACTGAAGGTACATTTCTTGATAGCTGTCTCCCTCCAGCGTCATTTCACACTCTGTGGTAAAACGAAAGGTCATACTTGGCATAGCAACATCCCCTGCTTAAAAGCACGTCAATGGAGTTTTTAGACAGTCCGTAAAGGTGTCTCTATGAGTTTACGCAAGGATCTTCAAATCGGCTTATACCGAATACCTCTAAGTTCACTGGTGGTTATAGATTGCCATTCTTGAATATCCGTCTAAATTAGTAATCACACTGATCGAGACGCCACTCATGAGCATCACCGCCAGACAAATCCTGTTGGTTCAGGAAAGTTTCAAACAGGTTGAACCTATTTCGGAGCAAGCTGCTGAGATTTTTTATAACAAGCTGTTCGAATACGATCCTAACTTGCGCTCTCTATTCAAAGGGGATCTCAAAGCGCAGGGTAAAAAACTCATGGCCACCCTAAAGGTCGCGGTGAATGGCGCCAGTAATCTCGATGAACTCATCCCCGTACTGCACGACCTTGCCGAACGGCACGTCGGTTATGGCGTCAAGCCACAAGACTACACACCCGTAGGCAATGCCCTGCTCTTCACCCTCAAATCCGGACTAGGCCAGAGCTACACGCCTGAGTTGCGGCAAGCTTGGGTGGATACCTTCCGCTTAATTGCCAAAACTATGAAAGCGCACGCGTATTCTTGAACTCAGGCGAAGCGGAACTCGAAGCTCAGACGAACATTGCTATACTGATAGCAATCAATAAACGACTCTCCCAAGAGTCGGCCAATGAAAAATAACAGTAGGCGATTAGCGGCATTCCATGCCTGAGCGAGTGTGATACTTCAATCTTCTCATTGCGCCGGAGCCGTTCCTGCGAGCGCCCTCTGGCGGTTCAACCACTTGTTTAGGCAAAGTTGCTCTAAATCAAGTCCCCTAAATAGAGCGCCCTAAATTGAGCGCCTTAAATAACAGTCTTTACACAGGAGCGGCCAATAATGAACAGAACAACAACTCGATTGATAAAAACGACCGTAGCCAAGATGTTCTTCTGTTTGGCGGCGACGCCGCTGATCAGTGTTCAAGCGGATCTCGACAAATCAGAAGATAACGCTGACGCATCCAGTGTTCTCGCTTCACAGGTCATCGAGACCTCGGCCTTGATTCCTGCAGTCGGCCATCAAGGTACAAGCTTAGGGGCAAGAATTGAGGCCGTCGAAAACAGCGACGACGGAAAAATGGTTAAAATTGCCATTTCACTGCCTACCACCGAGAGCGACAACAGCGATGACTCTGATAGCCCGCAACTCGAAGAAGTGATCGTCTACGGCACACCAGAACAACAAGATCGTATAGAGCTCAATCAGCAGCAAGAATTTGAAGTGGTCAATAATCTCGATGAGGGTCGCAGCGGTATTATCATCTACCTAGATAAACAACAGGATTTTGTCCTACGTCTAAATTATACCGAGCCTAGACCTGACGTTGAGCCAGATCTCTACAACCGATAGATCTCTGCAACCGATAGCTCTCTCCCGAACCTTGTCATAGAGCAGCTTACGCACATGTCGCCAAGCTGCTAGAATCCCCCCCCCCAACAAATCCCTAAGCTCTGCGAGCGGTGTTTTGTCGCTTAGGGTCATACACTATTCCCTAGACTTAATAACCCCCGCGAGATCGTGGCTTTAGGTTTTGGTATTGCCCTCGAATGATTGCCTCTAGCGATTGCATCTAAAGGCAGCCCAACTGGACGGGATGATAATCTGTCCGAAGAGACTCCAGCCGCCTTTGCCATCATCACTTGAACAAACACGTCCATGAATGATTTATCTCTGCTACAGCTAACCCTTATAGCCATTATTTTCGTTTGGTCCGGTTTTGTTCGGTCCGGCTTAGGATTTGGCGGAGCCGTACTTTCACTGCCGTTTCTGCTGATGGTCAGTAATCAACCGGTGGTTTATCTGCCGTTGATATCGGTGCACTTATTGGTGTTCTCTTCGATTACAGTGTGGCAGAGCCAACGTAAACAAGCCTCTGGGGCTCGCGTAAGTACCGTCGACTGGCGTTACCTGAAAAAATCATTGAGTATCATGATCGTGCCAAAACTGATCGGGGTTTTTGGTTTGATAGTGCTACCCAATACCCTGATGAGCGCCATCATTTTCACCATCGTTGCCTGTTATTCGCTCACTTACATCTTTAATCGCCCGTTCAAGAGTAATAATCCATGGATTGACGGCGTGTTTCTCATGCTCGGTGGCTACATAAGTGGAACATCGCTTATTGGGGCTCCACTCATCATGGCGGTATTTGCAAACCATGTGGCCAAACATCAACTGAGAGACACAATCTTTGTGCTTTGGTTTATTTTGGTGAGTATTAAAATGGTCGCTTTCGTACTGGCCGACATTGACCTTCAATTGATTCATCATCTATGGCTGCTGCCCTGCGCCGCACTCGGACACGTCATTGGCACTCGCTTACATAAGCGACTGCTGGAGGCTGAAACTCCGGTGTTTTTTCGAGTGTTGGGCAGCGCGTTGTTGGTCATCAGCTTAATCGGTTTGTATCAAGGATTAACATCGTCATGAGCCTCGCGTTAGTCACTCACCCGAATTACAGTTTTGATTTTCCGGCCAAACATCGATTTCCAATGGAGAAGTTTCGGCTACTGCATCAGCACCTACAGGCACAAGGTTTAGCCACGCCTGAAAACACGTTTCGCCCAGGCAAAGCCAAGCTAGAACTGCTGCAGTTGGGGCACTGTCCGAATTACCTGGATCGATTCATACATAATCGACAAACGCCACAAGAAGTTCGCCGCATGGGGCTACCTTGGTCCCCTGCACTGATGAAACGCACGTTGATCTCCCCTAACGGCACCTTCCTGACGGCTAATCTCGCTCTTGAAAAGGGGATTGCCTGTCACTTGGCCGGCGGTACCCACCATGCTCACTATGACGCGGCTTCAGGTTTTTGTGTGCTCAATGATTTAGCCATTGCCGCACTCGCCCTGCTGCATAAAAGCCGGCGAACGCAACTCAACCGCCCCTCGGTGATGATCTTCGACTGCGACGTTCATCAAGGCGACGGAACCGCCAATATCCTTGCGGAAGAACCCCGAGCATTTACCTGCTCGGTCCACTGCGATAAGAACTTCCCCGCCCGCAAAGCTCGCAGCGATATGGATGTTGAAGTTGCCAAGGGCACCAGCGACGACGAATACCTCAGCACTGTCGATAAGGCTCTTCACAAAGCCATAGACCAATCCAAGCCCTCGCTGATCTTCTATGATGCCGGCGTTGATATTTATCATCATGATCCATTAGGCTTGCTTAATGTGAGCTTGGATGGGATTCGCCAACGCGATCGTCTAGTACTTGAAACCTGTCGCAGTAAAGGTATTCCCATCGCCACCGTCATCGGCGGCGGTTATGACGATGATCGGTTGGCACTGGCTAGGCGTCACGCCATCGTTGTGGAAGAAGCCTTTCAAGTATTTCAAAACCAGCGTGAAGCCTAGCTTTACCCTCATTAACACTTCTGTTCAGCGGTTTGACGACAAAATCCGTTAGGATAGCAACTCTATCTCCAGTGTAGCCCCACCCATGAATACTCCCGTACCTGTAGACTCAGCCAGTGACCACGCCACTCCCGCAGCAACTTCTGCGGCCCGGTTCGACAACAATGACCATAATGAATCAGGTTCAGAGGATTTAGTCAGCCAAGAGCCTCCCCAAAAAAAACTGTCGGTCTTACTCAGTTTGTGGCAATTCATGAAGCCCTATAAAAAGACCTTAATCGGAGCCGGTATTGCACTGGTTATCACCGCGGGCATTACCCTTTCTATTGGCCAAGGGGTCAAACACCTTATTGACGACGGTTTTGTGGCTCAATCCAGTCAAGCATTGCAACAAACGGTGTTGGTCATTCTCGCCCTCTCCCTACTGATGGCCGCGGGAACCTTCGTTCGCTTTTATCTGGTGTCTTGGCTGGGAGAGCGAGTCAGTGCCGATTTGCGCAAAGCGGTGTTTAACCATGTAGTGACCTTGCACCCCAGTTTCTTTGAGACCAATCGCAGTGGCGAAATCATGTCTCGCCTAACCACGGATACCACGCTGCTACAGACCATTATTGGCTCGTCTTTTTCCATGGCGCTGCGCAGTGCGCTCACGTTTGTCGGCGCCTTGGTGCTGTTGTTGGCGACCAATCTCAAACTCAGTTTGATCGTACTCATTTCCGTACCACTCGTGTTGATGCCAATCTTACTGTACGGGCGCCGCGTACGTAAATTATCCAAGAAGAGCCAAGACTCAATCGCCGACGTCGGCAGCTACGCCGGCGAGATCATCCAACACATCAAAACGGTACAGAGCTACACCCGCGAACAACACGAGCAACAAGCCTTTGGCCAGGAGGTAGAAACGGCATTTGGCATTGCCCGACGCCGGGTGTGGCAGCGAGCGTTTCTCATCGCCAGCGTCATTCTAATGGTGTTTGGTGCTATTACTGGCTTGCTTTGGGTGGGCGGCAACGACATGTTAGCCGGTAAAATGACGGGCGGTGAATTAGGCGCTTTTGTCTTCTACGCCATTATGATGGCCAGCGCAGTAGCCACCATTTCAGAGGTCTACGGTGAACTCCAACGAGCCTCTGGCGCCACCGAACGATTGATCAATCTGTTGAACGAGCGCTCTGAGATTATTTCTAAGACTCCCGATCCTGTTCGGTCTGTGCACACAACACCGACAGCCGCCGACACCACCTCATTGGTGCACTTCGACAAGGTTAATTTCAGTTACCCGGCTCGCCCAGACATCAAAGCGATCGACTCACTCACGCTCGACATCCGCGAAGGAGAAAGCTTGGCACTAGTGGGTCCGTCTGGCGCAGGAAAATCCACCTTATTCGAATTACTGCAACGATTCTATGACCCTCAATTGGGAGAGATATCCTTTGAAGGCATTAACCTTCGTCAACTAGAAACCCAAGCATTGCGTCAGCAGATGGCAGTCGTTCCTCAGCAACCCGCACTGTTTACCGCAGACGTTTGGTACAACATCCGCTACGGCAAACCAGATGCCACTGACGAAGAGGTGATCGCCGCCGCCAAAGCAGCCCACGCCCATGAATTTATCAGCGCTCTGCCTGAGGGCTACGCCAGTCACCTAGGCGAACAAGGTACACGACTGTCGGGCGGACAAAAACAGCGCATTGCCATTGCTCGAGCAATCCTCAAAGATCCGAAACTTCTGTTACTAGACGAAGCCACCAGTGCCCTTGATGCCGAGAGTGAATACCACGTCCAACAGGCACTGGAAGAGCTCATGAAAAACCGTACCACCATTATTATCGCCCACCGACTGGCCACCATTCTTCACGCAGACTCCATCGCCGTGCTCGAGAATGGCCGTATTTGCGCACGCGGCAGTCATCAGACGTTGCTGCAGAGTAGCGAGCTGTATAGGCGTTTGGCCAATCTACAGTTTCAACAACCGGACAGCATTCAAGCCGTCAGCTCTTCCAGCTCGTAACCCACAGCCCCCTAGAAAACCGTCACCTAGAAATTGGGGGCTACGGAACTAGCGCATTTCGCTGCCGTTTCTGCTAACTTTTAAGCGCACCTAAGATCCCGCACGAGAGAGTTAACAGAAACGATGCTTCGCCAATGCTTAGTTTTATTCGCCCCCTTAATGGGAATTGCCCTACTGTCTGGTTGTGCGACACAGCTACCACCGCTCACCGCCGAGCAGAAACCTGCAAGCCAAACGCTAGTCAGTGATGCCTCTCAATCAGAGATGGCTACAACGATAAGCACAATGAGTGAAGCCCGCCCCGCAGAGTCCGGGGTTTACCCTTTAGGCGACGGCATCGATGCGTTTGTTGCCAGATTAGCTTTGATTAACAGCGCAACAACGAGCGTTGATGTGCAGTATTACATCTATCGCGCGGATACCACGGGCAATTTGGTGACGGCGGTATTGATGAAAGCTGCCGAACGCGGTGTACGCGTGAGATTGCTGCTCGACGACATGAATACTTCTGGTAAAGATAACGCCTTTGCCCTGCTCTCAAATCATCCCAACGTAGA
>CERE01108236.1_pt1 | contig 56956 bp, 57 predicted proteins | sample 530911 | NCBI WGS metagenome assembly CERE01 (sample SAMEA2621092, study PRJEB7988) | marine metagenome | biome: marine biome (ENVO:00000447); feature: mesopelagic zone (ENVO:00000213); material: "saline water (ENVO:00002010), including plankton (ENVO:xxxxxxxx)" | depth 800 m
TGGCTCTGGCTCTGGCTCTGGCTCTGGCTCTGGCTCTGGCTCTGCAATAGTATCTTGTTGTGCTAATAGGGCATCAATATCTTCGTTGTCGATTTCAGTATCTGAATCTGTCTCAACTGATGTTTGCTGCTTCTCTTCGGTGTCTTGCAGTGATGACAAAATATCATCCACAGCCCCCGGAATTTCAATCTCATCTGTGACTTCGGTAAAGCGTTGAAGCTCTTCATCGGTGAGCTCTTCCTGTTGGACTGAATCAGCTTCATCAGCAATACCATTGATTTCAACGACATCAACTGGCTCGTTGCGAATCTCTGTCTCTCTAGTCTCGTTTGTATTGTCTGGGTCAGAAACACTTGCGTTTTCATCTTCCAGTGAAAAATCGTCCCCGTCTAATAACGCATCCAGTTCTTCATTAGATAAGATGGGCTCTTCTTCTGGAGATGAGTCGTTGTTAGCAGGTATTTCAGCATCAGGGGTGTCAGTATCAGCTGCGTCTTCTGGCTCGGTTGGCTCACTGACACCTGTCTCAGGTGAGGGTGATGGAACCTCAGCCTGATCATCGAATACCTGATTTATCTCATCGCCATCACCAAAGGCTTGCTCTTCCTGTGGTTCAGGTACCTCGTCAACTTCTGCTGGCATTTCCTCTTCAGTCACAGTCTCATCAATCTCAACATCCTCTTCCTCAGTTGGAAGCAGAGCCGCCGCAGCCATTGAAGTCCCTGTGAGTTGTTGATACTGACTCAGTAAACGTTCCATCGTTTGTGCCGCGTGATCAATCTGTTGCTGTAAATCATCTGCGGATGGTGCCGTTTCTTCAGATTGTTGTGACTTAGCGTGTGAACCAACAGGCTCGATGTTCAATGCCGCATCAACGGCTTGCTCAACCAGGCCAGGAATAGCTAAAAACGCTTTATCATCCTGTTCTATATAGGTTTTGATAAGACTTTTTTGTATGCGACGTTCACGCTCAAGAAAGTCGTTTACTTCCGCTTTGAGCGCTTCATCACTTAGGGCGTATTTTTCATGTAAAACCTGACTGAGATTTTGCTCTCTCGATATCTGGTCCCGCTTAATTTTTTTTACGGCGTTGGTGCCGGCATTATGAACTTTCCGCCTTTTTTTTCGATTACTTATTAATAAAATGCCAGCAATAACAGCAAAAATCAGAGCCAGTTCATACGCCAGGAACTCGAGCATTGGGTCGGTTAGATTTATCAAAGCATATCTCCCACCGCTGCGGTTGCTGCATTCTGTCTTCGCCACCAGATAACGCCAGCTATCAGTAGAGCTAAGATAATGGCATTACCTATCAGAAGTTTTGTGTTATCAGATATTGAGATACCTGATTCTTCATTATCCTCGCTTAGCATCAAGTCATCATCCAAGGGCATAATATCGACGTCAGCTGCATCTTCACCTGTAATCGGTTCCAGAATGGGAGCAAGTTCTTCATCAAATAATTCAGCAGCTGGTTCAAGCGCTAATTCATCTTTCAACGTGATAGGCTCAGCCTGTAAAAAAACCGGACGTCCTTCAGGCGTTTCACCGCGTAACTGAAGCGATAATTCGTAATCGGCATCTTTCGTGAGTTCAGTTAATGTCAGCTGCCAATTGTTCGTATCCGTTTTCTGCATCTCGTATGGCCACTCGCTACCATTTTCTTCTCTTAATAATGCTTTTATCGACAAAGAATCTGGTTTTATTAGGGTTGGTTCAACCTGAACCTGTATACGATGACTTCGACTATCACCAGGTAGACGTTCCGAATCAACATAGTAAGGCGCTGCTATCACATTGATACTTTGGCGTCTCTGACGTTCAAACGTCGCACTTTTCAAGGTGACAATCACATCTTGACGTCCAGCGGTGAACTCTTCACCCAATTTGGCATTAAACTGACTTTTTTGTGGGTCCAATGTCATCGACAACTGCTTTTCTTCCAGCTCAGAATGTTGTTTGAGTGAGCCGTCAACCAACTCCAGAAAATCGTTTCGTGTAATGTGTTTTCCGTGATCAGTTAATGTCGCGTGAAAATCGAACTTTTCCCCTTTCAGCACATTATTAGGTAAATCACTGGTTTCCAGTTTCATATCCGTGACAACCATTACCCTGTTATCCGGATCAAGCTGAGCATCAATTCGCCACTCGCCCGTCGCCGGGTTTTCAATGGTAATCAGATCAAAACTATCTTCATGTAACCAACGCAATTTATCTGATTGATCCAACTCGGTGAGGGTTCTACCGTCAGGTGTTTTAAGTTGTGTTTCTGCTGATCCTGCTTTTCGAAAAGCCAGCACTGTCATTTCATTGACACTGCTATCGATTTTGAACTGATTATCAGCGAGAGGAACAGTGTCTGGCTGGGTGGCTTTTTCGAACATATGAAGGAAAATACGTTGCAAATCATCAGCCGTATTGGCTTGTTGATACCAGCCATCTGTTTCCATTGAGATAGCTTTCAGCAGTTCATGATCGGCATTATCTGACAGGGCAATTGTGTGAACGGCGAGATTCGCCGCTTTTAGTCTAGGCACAATCGCATTGAGGATGCGCTGGCGAGAGGCTTCGCTAGCTTTTTGTCCTGGTTGTAAATCAACAAAACCATCAGACAATAAAATCAAGCTTTGACGTTGTTTAGGATCGTTTTTTATGCCTGTTTTTGTGGCTTTTTCTAAGGCTAGCTCGATATTAGTATAGAGACCAAGGGAGTGAATTTTTGAGGATTTTTCAATCGCTTTCTGTCGCCAGTCATCATCAACTTTTTGCCATGGCACCAGCATATTGACCATCTTAGCAAAGGTCCAAACCCCAGAGTTTGCGTCATCTGGCATAAGCCCGACTAACATTCTCAGCGCAGGTGCTCGCAGGTTTTTGGGGTCATTCTTTTTCATGCTGCCCGAGACATCTATCACAACACGAACATCACTACTGGGTGTTTCAGCCGCTTGTGCAAGCTTTGTTGGCATGCTCACCAACAAAGCTAATGGCAATGCGATCTTTAAGAAATCTAACATAGCAATCTACCTTGTTCATTATGCTGTCAGCTTCTGTCTTTAGGCTTTTTAAAGACATTTTTTTGACAGCCACTCCAATCTAGGCAGAGCCATGCAGGTTTTGTGCCGTTATTTAATAGCAGCAAAGCCGCGGGCTAAATCCGCTTTAATATCATCCACACTTTCAAGGCCGATAGAGAGTCGTAACATTCCATCGGTGATACCGGCTACAGTACGCGCTTCTTCAGTTAGTCGTCCATGTGTTGTTGTTGCAGGATGCGTGATGGTCGTTTTGCTATCACCTAAGTTCGCGGTGATAGACAGCCACTCCAAAGCGTTAATGAGAGACCATGCATCCTTCTTACCGCCTTTGATTTCAAAAGCAATAATGCCACCAAATGCTGACTGCTGTCTCTTAGCTAATTCGTGCTGTCGATGCGATGGTAAGCCTGAATAAAAAACATGGCTTACTAAAGGTTGCGACTCCAGCCAGCTTGCTACCTCAAGTGCTGACGCAGAATGGGCTTTCATTCTGAGATCCAATGTTTCCAGACCTTTGAGGAAGGTCCAGGCATTGAATGGACTCATCGTCGGTCCTGCTGTACGCAAGAAACCATATACGTCTTCACCAACACGTTTAGCATCGCCAACCACCGCACCACCAATACAACGGCCCTGGCCATCGATGTATTTTGTGGCTGAATGCACAACGATATCAGCGCCAAACTCCAACGGTCGCTGTAATGCCGGCGTGCAGAAACAGTTATCGACAACCAATAAACAATCATTGGCCTTGGCAAGCTCAGAAAGCGCTTCCAAATCTGCAATTTCATTCATTGGATTAGAAGGCGTTTCTAAAAACAGCATTTTTGTTTCTGGCGTAATAGCGGCTTTCCAGTCATCTAAATCAATCAGCTTCACATAGCTGGTGCTGATACCAAACTTGGATAAATATTTATCAAACAACACGCGTGTAGTGCCGAAAATACTCATCGACGAAACGATATGATCACCGGCTGATAATAAGGCCATCATTGTCGATAAAATCGCCGACATGCCAGATGAAGTAGCAACACAGGACTCACCACCTTCCAAAGCAGCTAAACGCTGTTCAAATGTGCGAACGGTGGGATTAGTAAAACGAGAATAGATATTACCCGGCTCATCACCACCAAATCGTGCTGCAGCTTGCTCTGCACTTTCGAAGACAAAGCTGGACGTTGGGAATATAGGTTCAGACTGTTCAGATTCGGCTGTTCTTTTGTGACCAACTCGAACGGCTTTGGTGGCAAAACCTTTATTGTCATATTTATCTGTCATGGGAGTTCAACATAAAAAAGATGTGACAATTCTATATTTTTAGCAGGCTACTGACCAGATGAATCCAGAGTTTCAGACAAAAAAATACCCGAAACAAGTTCGGGTATTTTTGTGGAACGATAATGTTTTATGGTTGGTAACTGACCGAGACCATCACGGTACGCCCAAGGCTGTAATAGTCTTCGACTGTTTGATAGTCCTTGTTTAACATATTTTGGCCCGTTAACCTGACAGTCCAGTCCGGATCGACTTTATAAGCAACACGTAAATCTAACAGTCCGTAACCACCAAGGCGTTCATCATTATCGGCATCATCATAGCTATGCCCTCTTAACTTCCAGCTTGCGCCTGTAGACCAGTCACCCCAATTACGATCCAGGTGAAGATTAGCTAAACGTTTTGCTCTTCTGGGCAAAACATTCCCTGTTTTGTCATCCTCTGGTTGTAAAAATGAAGCATCTGCCGACACTTGCCAATCTGCAAAGCTTGTTGTGACTTCAAACTCAACACCTTTGATCTCAGCCACATCGACATTAGAAGGTGATGTATCCCAAACGATCAGGTTTCTAATCTTATTTTTATAGGTATTGACTGCCCAGTGGCCCCAAGTTGGCGTGCCTTCCACTCCTATACCATATGAGGTCGACTTTTCTGGCTTCAGATCAGGATTACCTTCATAACCAAAACTATCCAATGGATAGTATAGGTCGTTAAATGTCGGAGTCTTGAAGCCGGTTCCGGCATTGGCGGTTAACTTTAACTGCTCACTCAACTGGTAACCATAATCAGCTGTTCCTGTTGTTTCATGGCCGAATGATTCATTATCGTCATGACGAGCACTTAGTAGCCAGCTGTTTTTCTCAATCTCAGCTTCCCAGCTAGCAAAGACAGCTTTATTGTCACGAGAATCGGAGACATAAGTATCAGAACTATCAATCTTGTCATTCTCATACTCTAAACCAATATTGAATTGATGCTGAGCATTTAATCTAAGATGATTTATCCACCCGGCATAACGATGGCGAGTATTGTAATTTGTGGTTATCTCATCATCGACATAATTTTGAGAACGATCACGCGACTCAGAAAGGTCAAAACTCATAGACCACGTATCGTTTACTGAGATATTGTTATTGAGTCCAAGAATTTGTTGAACAGTATCTGTGACGTAATTTTTATTTACACTAAATCCATCATAGTGATTACGTGCATTTGAACGAAGCAGGTTAACATCCGTTGACCAGTTTTCTATCCACTGTTGATTGACTTTTAACGATACGCTTTGATTACGGTAGCCGTCATGATCAGGGTTACGATCTTCTCTAGCATTGATACCATTGGTTGTATCGTAACTATAGCTAAGATTATATTTGGTCGTTTCGTTTCCACCACTTACGCCAGCTTGGCTTCTGAGAGTATTTTTGGTACCTGCAGAAAGCATAAAATTTGGCGTAGGTTTACTAATTGAACCGCTTTTAGTGAAGATTTGGATCACACCACCTATGGCTTCAGAACCATAAAGCCCGGCTCGAGGCCCGCGGACAATTTCAATACGTTCAATTTGGCTAACAGGAAAATCTTGTAATGCTGACGAACCAGATGTGGCTGAATACCATTTAACGCCATCAACTAAAACAAGCACGTGATCAGAGTTTGTTCCGCGGATTGAAATACCACTTGCTTTACCCAAACCACCATTCTGAGTCATGTCAATACCGGGAAAACGTGACAGAAGTGTAGCCAAATCTTGAATCTGAAGTTTTTCAATATCAGCTTCTGTGATCACCGTGGTCGGCGCCAACGCATTTTCCGTAGGCATACGATTCGCTGTGACGGTAATGGAATTGAGCTCATCACTGGCGATGGCAGGTAAAGAAAGTAAAGAAGAAATCAGCGTAAATGCTGAAAGGCGCGTGCAAGCACGCAAAGGCAACGCCTTTGAAAACAAGGTCATAATTGTCTCCTGAGGATACGCTCACCCGCGATCCAAGGTTAAAAGGGTCACAACACTATGGTGTTGTTATGAAACCTCAGGCCGGTCTCCGGACTTACGTTGTGGCTATGCCTGACACATCGCCTTCCCACGAGATTCGCAGTGGCTTAATGATGTGCTTTTCAACGCTTACCGTTGCGGGGGCAGTGTTGGATTTGTCACCAACTTCCCGTTTAACTCTGCCTAAACAGAGCACCTGAAGAGCCGCGCATAGTAATGGCTGCGCATCCATACGTCAAACCTACGCCATCCTCTTATATTAAAGTTGAGAGTTTATTCTTCACGCCAAATTGACAATATATCGTATTAATCCTTATTCTATCGCGAGTTTCAGGTGTTGCAATCGCGAGTAAACGGGAAGTCGGTGCATCAATAGATAATGCCGACACTGCCCCCGCAACGGTAAGTGAGATCAGATAAACCTAATGCCACTGTACAGTGCTGTATGGGAAGGTGTTTATCAGGCTACACTCATGAGTCCGGAGACCGGCCTGAAAATAAAACGTGCCTGTTGGCAAATTCAAACCTATTGTGTGCGGGTGGGCACACTGGAGAATCACATCATGACCTTATCTCGTTCTCAGCAACTAATTATTGCTGGTCTCTTAGCGCTTTTAATGTTTATGACCCGAGGTCATCATTTTGCTTCTGTCGATGCATTACCCAGTGCATCATGGGCTATCTTTTTCTTAGCAGGTCTTTACCTCAGTTCAGCAGCCTGGTTTCCCGTGTTTTTAGCGATGGCGGCTGGTCTCGATATCGCCAGTGTGTTGTTGGGTGGTGGTCAATTGAGCACTAGTTTCTGTATGTCTCCTGCTTACGGTTTTCTCATTCCTGCTTATGGCAGCTTATGGATGGCTGGACGCTGGTATGCATCGAAATACCAATTTAATGCTGCCACCTTATTGCCTCTTGTTGGCAGTGTATTAGTAGCCGCCACTGCAGCCACATTATTTAGTGGTGGTGGTTTTTACTTCTTCTCTGGTCGTTATCCTGATCCAACATTCACTGAATACACACAACGCTTTATTCAATACTTCCCTAAAAACCTGGCGGTGATGAGTTTTTATCTGGTGGTGGCCATGATTTGCCATGTGTCTATGTACTTCACCAAAACCACACATCAAGCTGATCAAAAGTAGTTAATAAATGCAGTCGCAGTCATGCGCTGCTGTAGTCATTGCTGCACCCGCATCTGGTCAGGGTAAAACGACGGTTACGGCTGTACTAGCAAGACATTACAGGCAGCAAAACAAACACGTTCGAGTCTTCAAAGTGGGTCCAGATTTTCTGGACCCCATGGTTTTAGAGCAGGCGTCAGGTCACCCTGTTTATCAACTTGATCTTTGGATGGTTGGCAAACAACATAGTCAGCAACTACTCGCTGAAGCCGCTGCACAGGCTGACATTATCCTGATTGAAGGTGTGATGGGACTGTTTGATGGCGAACCTTCTACAGCTGATCTGGCAGCAGCTTTTGGTATACCCATTCTCGCCGTTATCGATGCCAGTGCCATGGCACAAACCTTCGCGGCGATTGCAGTAGGTTTGGATCACTATCGGCAAGATACACAGGTGGCAGCGGTTATAGCGAATAAAGCCGGCAGTGAACGTCATGCCGATATGCTCAAAAATGCCCTGCCTCCAACACTTCCCTGCCTTGCTACCTTGTACCGACAAACTGAACATGCCTTACCCAGTCGATATTTAGGCTTACAACAAGCCGGTGAAATTACAGATTTAGAACAACGTTTAAGCCATACTCTTGAGGCTTTTGATTTTGATGATTCAGTGTCTTTGCCAAATATCGATTTTCCGCTTATTGATACTCCGCGACTTCCACCGTTACTACAGGGTTTGAAGATTGGCATAGCCAAAGATGCCGCTTTCTCTTTTCTCTATCAGGCGAACCTGGATTGTCTGAAGGCTTTAGGTGCTGAGCTTGTTTTTTTCTCTCCACTCAATGATACCGAGCTACCTGATACCGATAGTCTCTATTTACCCGGTGGATATCCGGAGTTACATTTGGCCGCATTAAGTGCCAATACACCGATGCAACAAGCTATTCAGCAACATTACGAGGCAAATAAACCTATCCTCGCGGAATGTGGTGGCATGTTATACCTTTGCGAGACGCTGACAGACAAGAGAGATGTTACCGCCACAATGTGTGGTATTTTGCCGGCTAAGGCGAAACTCCAGGCCAGATTAACCGCGCTTGGTTTGCAGGAAGTGACCGTTGAGAATCAAGCGATTAGAGGTCACACTTATCATCATTCTTCACTCAGCACAGAATTAGTATCTGAAATAAGCGGACAGTGTCCTAATGGCAAATCAGTCAATGAAGCTGTGTATCAACAAGAGCGTCTGACCGCCAGCTATATCCATTTTTACTTTTACTCTAACCCTCATCTTATTGCAGCGTGGTTATCACCATGAGTGATTCCCCTCATCAATTTTCAAGAGCAGAACAAGAAGCGGTTTACAGGGCAATAGCCGAGCGCCGGGATATGCGTCACTTTCGACCTGATCCTGTTGCACCGGAACAGCTAAAACGTTTATTAATGGCCGCACACCAAGCCCCAAGCGTTGGTCTGATGCAACCCTGGCGAATTATTCGAATTACTGATTCCATTATTCGTGAAAAGATAAAAGCCCTGGTCGAAAAAGAACGCATAGAAACGGCCAAAGCGATGAACGAACGTGAAGATGAGTTTATGCGTTTAAAAGTCGAGGGCATGGATAATTGTGCTGAAATCCTGGTTGTCGCCCTATGCGATAAACGTGAAGAACATATCTTTGGCAGGAGAACCATGCCGAATATGGATTTGGCCTCTGTTTCCTGTGCCATTCAGAACATGTGGCTGGCCGCCAGAGTCGAAGGTCTGGGTATGGGCTGGGTATCTATTTTTGAACCAGAAGCATTGGCAGACTTACTCAAGCTGCCTTCAGGTGCCTCCCCTGTCGCCATTCTGTGCCTGGGTCATGTTAATGAGTTTTATCCAGAGCCGATGCTACAAATGGAAAACTGGCGCCAGGGCATTGAACTTGACTCTGTTTTATATGAAAACCACTGGGATAAACCGGCCAGTTTATGACCTTACTGTTTATTATTCTTGCTTTATTGCTTGATTGGTTACTCGGTGAACCAACACGTCGTCACCCGCTTGTGGGTTTTGGTCAACTCACCAAACACATTGAAAACAGACTGTACAACGCTAATGACGGCATTAAAAAGCAGTTTATTAAAGGACTGCTAGGCTGGTTAGTGCTGGTCGCCCCTTTTGCTTTTATCGCCTATTGTATCAGTGACATTCCATCACTTAACCTGATATTCAGCGTTATCGTACTCTACCTCTGTATTGGTCATCGTAGCTTATACGATCATGTGACACCGATTATCACTTCATTAAAACAAGGCGATATTGAACAAGCAAAAACCTTGACCAGTTACATCGTCAGCCGTGACAGAGAAACATTACATATTCCTAAAGCCAGTATCGAATCGGTATTAGAAAATGGCGCCGATGCCATTTTTTCAGCTTTGTTCTGGTTTATTGTGGCGGGCCTTCCCGGTGTCGTTATTTACCGACTGAGTAATACATTGGATGCTATGTGGGGATATAAAACTGACCGTTATCTCTATTTCGGTCGTGCTGCCGCGCGTATTGACGACCTAATGAATTATATTCCGGCACGATTAACGGCGCTCAGTTATGCACTGGTAGGCAATGTCCGCTCTGGACTACATTGCTGGAGACAGCAAGCTAAACGATGGGATAGTCCCAATGCTGGCCCGGTGATGGCGGCAGGTGCCGGAGCGCTGGAAATAGAGCTGGGTGGCCAGGCACGTTATCACGGTGTTTGGCACGATCGTCCAACGCTTGGCTTAAATCGCGAAGCCAATGCAGATGATATTCCTCGGGCCTTACATCTAGTCACGGATAGTCTGTTGTTGTGGATAGCCGTCATCACTATCATTACAGGTATCAGCTATGCTTGAGCATGGTGGCAAACTCAATCACTACATTAAAAAATATGGTATCGCCCACCAGCATTGGCTGGATTTATCCACCGGGATCAATCCCAATGGCTGGCCCATTCCGGCATTACCCGAATCTGTCTGGACCCGTTTACCAGATCAAGATGATGATTTACTCAACTCGGCAGCAGAGTATTACGGTAATCCATCTTTAATCGCCCTTCCCGGCAGTCAGGCGGCTATACAGTTTTTACCACAGTTACGTGGGCCATGCAGAGTAAAAGTGATAGACCCTTGCTATGCAGAGCATGCCTATAGTTGGCAAAAAGCCGGGCACGATGTTCAAGCAATTGCTCATGAAGAGATTGATTCTGTGATTGCCCATACGGATGTGTTGATTATTATCAACCCAACCAATCCAAGTGGCAGACGATATAGTAAAGAACAGCTATTAAACTGGCATCAGCAATTACAACAAGGTGATGGCTGGCTAGTCATTGATGAAGCTTTTATTGATACAACACCCGAGAAAAGTCTTTGTAACCTACCGGCCATGCCCGGACTACTTATTCTGAGATCGATAGGCAAATTCTTTGGTCTGGCAGGTTGTCGCGTTGGCTTTTTAATCGCCGAACAATCAATTCTGGATAAAGTCGAAGAGCATCTTGGCCCCTGGCCCATTGCTACTGCATCACGTTTTATCACCACAAAGGCACTCAAGGATACTGACTGGCAGCAGCGTACCATTCAACAACTGCAAAACCAGTCTCAACGTTTAGCTCAGTTGCTTAGCACTTATAAGCTCAGTCCCACAGGCAGCACTGATTTATTTCAATGGGTGATGCATCCTGCCGCCAGCGACATTCATGAACATCTGGCAAAACAAGCCGTACTGACCCGCTTATTTACCTCCCCTGCCAGTTTGCGTTTTGGTTTACCGGCCAATGAACAGCAATGGCAGCAACTGGAAAAAGCCCTGCAATCCCTGAGAGAAGTGTTATGAAACAGAAAACATTGATGATTCAGGGCACCACATCCGATGCAGGCAAAAGCACGTTGGTCACCGCCTTATGTCGTTGGTTTGTGCAGCAGAATTATCGTGTTGCACCGTTCAAACCACAAAATATGGCACTCAATAGCGCGGTGACTGCTGAAGGAGGAGAGATTGGCCGGGCTCAGGCAGTACAAGCACAAGCCTGTCATCTGGCGCCGCATATTGATATGAACCCGGTATTACTCAAACCTAATAGTGATTCCGGTGCTCAAGTCATTATCCATGGTAAAGCTGTCGCTAATATGGAAGCGCGCTTTTACCATGACTATAAGCCAATAGCGATGCAAGCCGTTCTGGACTCACATCACCGACTTGAATCCAATTATGATCTGGTGGTGGTTGAAGGTGCAGGTTCGCCGGCAGAGATCAATTTACGTGATCGAGACATCGCCAATATGGGCTTTGCTGAAGCGGTTGATTGTCCGGTCATTTTGATTGCTGATATTGATCGTGGCGGTGTGTTTGCTCACTTGGTCGGCACATTATCGTGTTTATCTGAGTCAGAACAGGCACGTATTAAAGGCTTTATTATTAATCGCTTTCGCGGAGATATTAGCTTATTGCAACCAGGTCTGGACTGGCTGGAACAAAAAACGGGTAAACTGGTGCTAGGCGTGTTGCCCTATTTGCATGGTCTGCATTTAGAAGCTGAAGATGCCGTCAATACGCAGCAAATCACGTCTTCGAAAAAACAGCTCAATATTATTGTTCCCGTGTTACCACGCATCAGCAATCACACTGATTTCGACCCACTTAGATTACATCCACAAGTCAATTTACAGTTTATTGGACCAGACGAGCCTATTCCGGCAGCCGATCTAATTATTTTGCCTGGCAGCAAACATGTCAGAGCAGATTTGGACTGGCTGATAACTCAGGGCTGGTCTGAAGCGATTCAGAAACACTGTCGTTATGGTGGCAAAGTGTTGGGTATCTGTGGTGGTTTTCAAATGTTGGGCAGACTAATTCATGACCCGAATGGCATTGAAAGTCAGCCTGGTAGCAGTGATGGTCTTGGTCTATTGAATATGGAAACAACATTGGCTGGCCATAAAACATTACGACAAAATCAGGGGCAATTACTTATCAATAATGCGCCTGTCACTATTTCAGGTTATGAGATACATGCGGGTATCAGCACAGGAAACGCATTGAAATCGCCTCTTGTACATCTGTCACATGGTCCAGATGGTGCCATCAGTGATGACAAACAGATTATCGGCACCTATCTGCATGGTTTATTTGAACAAGATGAAGCAGCAAAAGCGTTATTGAGTTGGGCAGGTCTTGATAATGTTGAATCTGTTGATTATTGGCAACTTCGTGAAAATGACATCAATAAACTGGCAGAAATGGTAGCTACACATATTGATACGGATAAGTTGATGCAGATACTTGAGGGCGCATGATGACAACGACGTTAATCCTTGGTGGCACAAAATCAGGTAAAAGCCGCTTAGCGGAACAATGGGCAGCTACCACAAGTGAATCCGTCACCTATATTGCTACAGCGCAGGCGCAGGATGATGAAATGGCAAAGCGGATCAAACAGCACCAGCAGCAAAGACCAGACAACTGGCCAACCATTGAGCAGCCGCTGTATCTTGCGGATGCCATAAAAAAAGCCACAACTGACGTCATGCTTGTAGATTGTTTAACGCTTTGGCTGACCAATCTTTTATTAGCTGAAGACGATCTTCTAACAGAACAGATATCCGCTTTTTTGGATACGCTGCAAACCTCTGATAAACACATCATTATGGTCAGTAATGAAACCAATATGGGCGTGATGCCTCTGGGGGACTTAACGCGTCGTTATTGTGATGAGGCCGGTGTTTTACATCAACGTATCGCCAAAATCAGCGATAACGTTATCTTAACCGTGGCAGGTTTACCTCATATTTTAAAAGGACAACTGCATGAACAACTTCGCTGAATGGCTCAAACAACCTGTTAAGGCGGTAGATAAGACGCATGAACAAAAAGCATTAGCACGTCAGCAGCAGTTGACTAAACCGCCAGGTTCCCTCGGTCAGCTGGAAAACTTAGCCGTCAAAATAGCGAGTTTACAAGCCAGTGAAATCCCTGACCTGACGCATGTGCATATCACTGTTTATGCTGCAGACCATGGCGTCATGGCTGAAGGTGTTTCAGCCTTCCCTCAGTCTGTCACTGCCGCGATGATCAGAAACTTTGCCAATGGCGGTGCCGCTATCAGTGTATTAGCTCAGGAATTGATGGCAAAGCTCGATGTGATCAATGTTGGTACTGTGGAAGCATTAGAAGAAATTCTAGGTGTACTAGATAAACGTATCGATGCGGGTACCGCTAATTTTTGCCAGAGCTCGGCTATGACTGAGCAGCAATGCCAGCAGGCACTATTAATTGGCCGTGATAATGTATTCAGTGATATTGAAAATACGCAAATCTACATTGCCGGTGAAATGGGTATTGGTAATACCACTGCTGCCACAGCTTTAGCCTCTGTTTTACTAGCATGTGACCCTGCAGACTTAGTCGGTCCCGGCACAGGACTGGATCAACAAGGTGTTCAACACAAATTAAACGTTATTCGGCGAGCACTTGAGCAACATACCGCGCAGCTCGACAAGGATGCGTTAATCGTATTGCAAACCTTGGGAGGTTTCGAAATCGCCGCAATGGTGGGTGCCTATCTGACGTGTGCTAAACAAGGTATCCCGGTACTGATAGATGGTTTTATCAGTACAGTGGCAGCATTAATAGCAGAGAAAATACAAGCTGGCTGCAAAGATTGGTTTATATACAGTCATCAAAGCGCTGAGCCTGGCCATCAAGTTGTTTTAGGGGCCTTAAACGCTGAACCATTACTCAAACTAGGTATGCGTCTAGGTGAAGGCAGTGGTGCAGCGGTGGTGGTTCCCCTTCTTCGCCAAGCCTGTCTGTTACACAATGGTATGGCCACATTCGAACAAGCCAACATCAGTAAAGGAGACAAATAATGTGGTTATCGTTTCAAATAGCCCTACAATTTCTCACCATTATTCCTGTCAGTTATACGAACGCAACTAAACAACAGCTTGGTCGCTCTTTAGTTTTTTATCCGCTAGTTGGCTTGATTATCGGATTCATTTTATCTGCTGTCGTATCTGTTTTACCCGTTTCCTATAGTTTACTCAGCGCCGCTTTATTACTGACCGTCTGGGTATTGTTGACGGGCGGTTTACATATAGATGGTCTTGCTGACTCAGCTGATGCCTGGCTGGGTGGTATCGGCAGCAAACAGCGTACGCTGGCGATTATGAAAGATCCTGCAGCCGGTCCGATTGCCGTGGTGGTCCTGGGATTAACCTTATTACTCAAACTGGCCTTGTTGGAAATCGTTATTTCTTCAGGCCAAATTCATGCATTAATCTGGAGCATTATCCTCGCTAGAACAGCGATGCCTTTATTATTTCTCACGACTGACTACGTCAGACCCAACGGCATCGGTGCAGTATTAAAACACTATCTACCTGTAAATCAAGTGAAGTGGATGCTGGGAATCACTACCCTCATTGCTTTTTTCTGTCTTGGTTTCACGCCGCTGTTACTGGGTTTGATCGTATTCTTATTACTTCGATACGCGATGGAGCATCGTTTGGATGGCTTTACTGGTGATACTGCCGGCGCGATGGTCGAATTGCTGGAAATCAGCTTTCTATTCTTTTTAATTGTGTTTTAGGAACGTCCAATGTCTGATACTGAAAAAAGTGAACGTCATAAAAAACGTATGCAACGCCATAAAAGTGTGGTCGATGAAAAAATTCAAAAAGCAGAAAAAGACAAAGGCCTGTTATTAGTTATTACGGGTAACGGTAAAGGTAAGAGCTCATCAGGCTTTGGTATGGTGGCAAGAGCGCTCGGTCATAATATGAAAGTCGGCGTAGTTCAGTTTATCAAAGGTGCATTCAGCACAGGCGAAGAATCCTTTTTTCGTCGTTTTCCTGAAGAAGTGTCCTACCATGTGGTCGGTGATGGGTTTACCTGGGAAACCCAAAACCTTGAGCAAGACATTGCATCTGCAGAAAAAGGCTGGGAAGTCTGCAAAGCCATGCTCAACGATCCAGACATTGATGTGGTGTTATTAGATGAATTGAACATCGTCTTAAAAATGAAATATCTCAATGCAGAAACAGTGTTGAATGACATTGCACAACGACCTGACATGCAACATGTCATTATTACGGGCAGAGGTGCTCCTGACAGTGTCATAGAAGCCGCCGATACCGTGAGTCGTATTGAGGATGTTAAACATGCATTTCGGGCCGGTATAAAAGCACAGAAAGGTATCGAGTTATAAGCACCTTTTTGTGCTGTCATATAACTGTAAAGTTACTCACATTTTCTGTGGATAACTCTGTGATTAAGTTTGGAGTTACTCTCTAAGTGCCTCTCGTACAAGGGCTCTTCTCGAAATGGTTAAAAAATAACCATATAATTTTATCTTTTAAAATCAGTAAGTTATAAAGCCTGCATTAAAAATCAGTCGCTTAGGGGAACTTTTTAATAAAAGCATGACAGAAAAAAGACAAGTGTATAACTCTGTAGAAAAGTGTTGACATAGAGTAATGACCAGTACAAAACAAAAAGCCCGGTAGTGAACACTACCGGGCTTTTTTTATTTCACTATTTTGAACGGATCAATCAGGATTTGACAGCCTCCGCTGCACTGTCCATTTCCAGATGAATATCTTCATCTTTTAGGGTGACACGAACATGTCCCCCACCCTGACTTAGTTGTCCAAATAGCAATTCATCAGCCAGTGGTCGTTTGATTTTCTCCTGAACCAGTCTGGCCATAGGACGAGCCCCCATTTGAACATCGTAACCATGGTCAGCCAGCCATTGGCGAGCCGCATCATCCACCTCGATAGTGACGTTTTTATCTTCAAGTAACATTTCAAGCTCTAATACCGCTTTATCAGCTACTCGAAGAATGGCATCTTTATCCAGTGGTTTGAATTGAATAATGCCATCAAGACGGTTACGGAACTCAGGCGTGAAGGTTCGTTTCAGGGCTTCATTACCGTCAGAAGTTAAATTGTCCTGTTTGGTGAAACCAATGGAAGGTTTACTCATCTCAGCGGCACCGGCATTACTGGTCATCACTAATACGACGTGACGGAAATCCGCTTTACGACCATTGTTATCAGTCAGCGTGCCGTGATCCATCACTTGAAGTAACAGATTAAACACATCTGGATGCGCTTTCTCAATTTCATCCAACAACAGCACTGCGTGAGGTTGTTTGATGATGGCATCCGTTAACAGCCCCCCCTGATCAAAACCGACATAACCAGGCGGTGCACCAATCAGTCTGGAAACAGTATGACTTTCCATATATTCCGACATATCAAAACGAATCAGATCCACACCCAGATTATGAGCTAACTGACGAGTGACTTCGGTTTTACCCACACCCGTTGGACCAGCAAACAAGAAAGCACCTGTCGGTTTTTCTGGATGCCCCAATCCTGAGCGGGCCATTTTAATCGCAGAACCCAGAGCAGAAATCGCTTCATCCTGTCCGAAGATAACGCGTTTAAGGTTTTCGTCCAGCTTACGTAGATTATCTTTATCAGCATTGGACACCGTTTTGGCAGGAATACGGGCAATTTTAGCCACAATAGCCTGCACATCATTCACACCAATCAATTTTTTACGTTTTGATTTTGGCGCAATACGTTGCGCAGCGCCCACTTCATCTAAAACATCAATGGCTTTGTCTGGCAGGAAGCGATCATTGATATGACGATGAGCCAACTCAGCGGCTTGTTCAATAGCCGCATTGGAGTAACGAACATTATGATGTTCTTCCAGACCAGGTTTAAGCCCTTTAAGAATTTCAATGGTTTCGGAGACACTTGGCTCAGGCAAGTCAATCTTCTGGAAACGACGAGCCAAAGCACGATCATGCTCAAAAATACCGCGATATTCCTGATAGGTTGTCGAACCAATACACTTCAGTTCACCACTGGCTAATAGTGGTTTTAATAAGTTCGCTGCATCCATCGTGCTATTACCCGCACTGCCTGCACCAATCATGGTATGGATTTCATCGATAAACAAAATCGCATGTGGTTGTTTTTTCAATTCACGCAGCAAGGCTTTCAAGCGTTTCTCAAAATCACCACGATATTTTGTACCAGCGACCAGCGCCCCCATGTCTAATGAATAGATGGTGGTTTCAGCTAATACTTCAGGCACATCACCATGTACAATCCGTCTTGCCAGACCTTCAGCAAGGGCTGTTTTACCGACACCAGCTTCACCCACGAATAGAGGATTGTTTTTACGGCGGCGACAGAGGATTTGTAGCGTCCGTTCTAACTCATGTGCACGTCCAACAAGGGGATCAATCTTACCTTTGATGGCGGCAGCATTCAGATTTTCTGCATATAGCGTTAAAGGACTTTTATCTTCATCAGACACCTCGTCGCTATCTACTTTGGTTTCAGACTCAGAGTGCATGGCAGAATCTTCAACTTCGCCATGACTGATAGCATTAACGACATCCAGACGAGTAACATCCTGTTTCTGAAGCAGATAAACAGCCTGTGACTGCTGTTCAGAAAAGATGGATACCAGAACATTGGCCCCCGTCACCTCTGTGCCACCCGAAGACTGAACATGCATGACGGCACGTTGTAAAATACGCTGAAAAGCCAATGTCGGTTGAGTTTCACGTTCACTGTCTTCGGCAAGTGTCGGCAAATTATCAGCGAGAAAATCACTTAATTCCTGTCGTAGAGCAGTGATATCCACTTCGCATGCTTTCAACACAGCTAATGCCTGGCCATTTTCCAGCAACGCTAACAGAAGATGCTCAACGGTAAGAAATTCATGAGCACGTTGGCGGGCATAATTAAACGCCTGACTGAGGGTTTGTTCGAGCTCTTTACTTAACATGTTACGTTCCACCTTGTTGGTTGGATATCGAACTAGGTCATTCCTCTTCCATCGTACACTGCAATGGATGACCGTGGCTTTGAGAATAGCTGTTGACCTGTTCGACTTTCGCTTCAGCTATCTCATAGGTAAAAATACCACATAAGGCACTACCTTCGGTATGCACTTGAAGCATGGTGCGTGTAGCACGCTCACGCCCCATGCCAAAAAGGTTTTCCAGGACTTCAATCACAAAATCCATCGGCGTGTAGTCATCATTAAGCATAATCACCCTATACTTGGGCGGCTGCTTCAAGTCTGGCTTGGCTGGCGCAACGGCATAATCGTTGTCGTTGTTCCATTCGTGATCATTTTCCTGACTCATGCCCTTTTTTAGCTCACTTCATCAATCATTTTTTTCAAGTCGCCGTTCTCATACATTTCCATGATGATGTCACAGCCACCGACTAATTCACCGTTGATATACAACTGTGGGAAGGTTGGCCAATCTGCATAACGATGCAAGTTTTCACGTACATCTGGCTCAGCTAATACATTGACGTAAGCAAATTCTGCACCACAGGCAGAGACAGCTTGAGAGGCGCGGCTTGAAAAACCACATTGTGGAAACTCAGGCGTGCCTTTCATAAATAAGATCACAGAGTTTGATTCAATCGCCTGTTTAATTTTGTCCATTACGTCCATTATTTAATCCTCGTAGTTTTGGAGTTTTATTATGTCTGTTGAGATGGGGATGCTTTTTATAATTTCAAGCTTAGGCTAGTTATATTCAAGCTGCAATAAGCCGAGAATAGCATCCAACCCATTATGATTTATCGCCGTCGCCGCTTGTTGCTGCACTTTGGGCTTGGCATGATAAGCCACACTCAAACCGGCCGGAGCCATCATCAATAAATCGTTAGCGCCATCCCCTACCGCTATTGTTTGCTGTGCGGAAATAGTCATTTTTTCACAACATGAAAGTAGGAAATCTGCTTTTGTTTGTGCGCCACAGATATCACCATCTACCTCTCCAGTCAGTTTGCCATCCTTCTCAGCCAGTTTATTGGCCTGAGTAAAATCAAGGCCTAAACGCTGCTGCAATCGATCAGTAAAGAAAGTAAAACCACCTGATACTAACGCTAAACTATAGCCTTGTTTTTTTAGTGTAGAGACCATTAGCTCAGCACCGGGACTGAGCTGCAAACGTTCTTCATAGACACGTTCGAGTACAGCTACATCAAGGCCTTTTAATAACGACACTCGCTGACGAAGTGAAGTTTCAAAGTCTATTTCGCCCCGCATGGCTGATTCGGTAATCGCTGCGACTTGTGGTTTTAAGTTCATAAAATCAGCAATTTCATCAATGCACTCAATGGTAATCAGCGTGGAGTCCATATCTGTAACGAGCAATTTAGCCGTTGTAGGATCAAATGCCTCTGGCAATGCATTAATATCGAAGTCGTATTGCTGACGAAGATGCGTAACGGTTTCAGAGTTAATATCTGTTGCCTGAATGATCGTCACATAATGCTTGTACCAATTAAGCTGACCTGAATATTGATGAGCGATCTGTTCAGCCAGTTCGCGAGTGAGAGTGATGCCTTGAAGTACCAGTGTTGTCATGATGTTTCCGCACTAGATAAAAAAACGGCGAGCTGATTAATCAGCTCGCCGAATCATTGTAAATCAGTCAGATTTAAAATTGTGGTTTAACAGGAGCTGATTTGAAACGCTCAACGCTGGCTACAATTTCAGTTTCCGCTTCAGCTTTACCTACCCAACCTTCAACTTTGACCCATTTGTTTTTTTCGAGATCTTTGTAATGTTCAAAGAAGTGCGAAAGTTGGTTCAACAAACGCTCTGGTAAATCGTTAATATCGTTAACATCATCGTACATTTTATCGTGTGGTACGGCGATGATTTTGGCATCTTCGCCAGACTCATCTGTCATTTTTAACATGCCCACTGGACGACAGCTCACGACTGAACCACTGATTAGAGCATATGGACTGACCACCAGCACATCAACCGGGTCACCGTCGTCAGATAAAGTGTGTGGAACATAACCATAATTGCATGGGTAGAACATCGCTGTGTTCATGAAACGATCAACAAAAAGCGCTCCAGTTTCTTTATCCACTTCATATTTGACAGGGTCAGAATGTGAAGGGATTTCAATAATGACATTGATGTCTGTCGGCAAATTTTTGCCTGAACCAACACGGTCGAGATTCATAGGGTTATGCTCCAGATAGCAGATAAACAAAGTCGCTGATTATAGAAGAAAAGGTCTTCAGGTTAAACTCCCACCGATAAATAGGTAGTCTCCTTTGATGACGTCACCAGCTTGGCGCGGCCTTATGCGCGAAATCAAGATGCAATAAACGACTAAATCCTTGGCCTAGCGAAAGAGAAAGACCATACCTAACCCAAGCAGAAACACTGAGAATAAACGACTTAGAAGCTGACTGGGTAGTGTCTTGGCTAATTTTGCGCCAATAGGAGCAACCCAGATGCTGGTAGCAATGATGCCCAAAAAAGCTTGCCAATGAACGAATCCACTTTGCCATTGCCCGTCCACTTGTTCCAGTTGTGTACCAATGAGCATATAAGCCACTGCACCACTTAGCGCAATGGGTAAACCACAGGCAGCAGCCGTACCAACGGCTCGTTGCATGGAAAGTCCACTCATGACCAAATAAGGAACAACCAGCGAACCGCCGCCAATTCCTACCATGGCTGAGACAATCCCCGTAACTAAACCCGCAGAAAAAATACTCGGTGCGGCTAAAAACTGAGAGGAGACAGATTTAGGTGGTGGCAACCACATTTTTATAGCCACCAACAGTGCGAACACACCAAACCAAACCTTTAAAGTATCGCTAGACATGGAGCTAGCGATATAGGCCCCAGCAAAACTCCCCAAAACCAGACTTGGTGCTAGCTTCTTTACCAAATGCCATTGAGTGGTTTCGAATTTATGATGTGCCAGCATGGACGAAAGAGAGGTAACACTAATCGTCATTAATGAAGTGGCAATAGCCACATGAATCGCTATATTGGATGACATACCTTGCCAACCAAACACCAGCATCAGAATAGGCACAATAATCAGCCCACCACCAATGCCAAATAACCCGGCCAATAAGCCAGATACCAATCCTGCAATCAGATAAGCAGTCCATTCCAACATCATGTCACTCTGTATTTCGATTCAATGGTAAGTCTCTGACTTTACTTGGATATATCAGGCGAGTATAAGTGGAAGAAACCATAAGAAACGTTCCACCTACAATTCATAAAAAGAGAGGGAATTCTATGGCATCGCTCAGTTATGTTCCAATCATTCTTGGTGTTTTCGGTTTATTTTGCGCGTTTCTCCTTTATATATCGATCCTCAAAAAACCAGCAGGCACAGGCAAGGTCGTTGATATAGGCGATCAAATTCATCTCGGTGCGATGGTGTTTATGAAAGCTGAGTATTCGCGCTTAGCCATTTTCTGCTTGTTGTGCATCTTGGCGCTGGGATTTTCGAATTTAGGTTGGCCAAGTGCCCTATCTTTCTTTATTGGTGCTATCTGCTCTGCTTGTGCAGGCTTCATTGGCATGTATGCCTCAACCAAAGCCAATGTCAGAACAGCCGTCGCCGCACAGAATCAAGGAACAGCACAAGCGTTGTCCGTCGCCTTTTCCGGTGGTTCGATTATGGGACTTACCGTCGCCGCCATGGGGTTATTAGGGTTAGGCTTTCTTTACCTACTCTACGGCCATGATCCTCAAACCACACATATTATTCACGGCTTCGGCATGGGTGCTTCGTCGGTCGCCTTATTTTCAAGAGTGGGTGGTGGAATCTACACCAAATCAGCTGATGTTGGGGCGGATTTAGTGGGAAAGGTCGAAGCCGGTATACCTGAAGATGATCCACGTAACCCAGGTGTTATCGCCGACAACGTGGGAGACAATGTCGGTGATGTTGCGGGTATGGGGTCTGATATTTTTGAATCTTACTGCGGCGCCATCATTGCCAGTATCACCATTGCCTCAACAATGGGACTAGTTACTATCAAGTCACTCGCTGACAGTCAGTCAACATTGATGTTTCTGCCCCTGGCCCTCGCCTCTACAGGCCTTATTTGCTCCATCTTAGGCATTCTCAGTGTCAAACTGTTTTCACAACAAGCTCCGAGTGTGGCATTAAGAATCGGCACCATTGGTGCATCAGTGCTTTTTATATTCACTGCCTGGTTGATGATTAGCCTGATGGGTGGCGCCGGTGAATTGTGGGTTGCGGTATTATCAGGTGCCTTAGGCGGTATTATTATTGGCCTGGTTACCGAATACTACACCGGCGGTTCACCCATAAAAAAACTGGCAGCAAGCGGTGAAACAGGGCCTGCCACAATAATGATTTCAGGACTCGCTTTAGGCATGCAATCTGTTGCCATACCGGTTGTCACCATCGCGGCCATTATCTTTTCTGCCAGTTATGTTGCAGGACTTTATGGTGTCGCTATCGCAGCAGTAGGCATGCTGGCAACAGTCGGTATTACCATGGCTATTGATGCCTATGGTCCTGTTGCCGATAATGCCGGAGGCATCGCTGAAATGGCAGAAATGGGTAAACAAACCCGCGATATCACTGACTCACTTGATGAATTAGGTAATACCACCGCCGCTATTGGTAAGGGCTTTGCCATTGGGGCCGCAGCTCTGGCGGCATTAGCCATTATCAGTGCCTATATCGAAACCATCAGTCATGGTGATACCAGCTTTGTATTACTACTCAACAATCCGCTGGTGCTGATGGGCATGTTCCTGGGGGGCATATTTCCCTTTCTTGTCAGCGCCCTCACTATGACAGCGGTCGGTGATGCGGCATTTGATATGATTCACGAAATTCGTCGTCAGTTTAAGGAAATTCCTGGCTTATTAGAGGGAACGGCTAAACCAGACACGGCACGTTGTGTGGATATTGCCACTAAAGCGGCTTTGAATAAAATGGTATTGCCTGGTTTATTAGCGGTGTTAGCTCCTGTTGTGGTTGGTTTTGGTTTAGGCCCTCAAGCATTGGGAGGCATGTTAGCCGGCGCACTGATCTGTTGCGTTATGATGGCTTTGATGATGGCTAACGCCGGAGGTGCATGGGATAATGCTAAAAAGTATATAGAGAAAGGTCACCATGGCGGCAAAGGTTCTGATATACATAAAGCCGCTGTAGTCGGTGATACGGTAGGAGATCCACTGAAAGATACCTCGGGTCCAGCCATGAACATTTTAATCAATGTGATGGCAATAGTGAGTTTGGTTATTGCTCCGCTTCTCTGAGCTCAGATACAAAAAAACGCTACAAAGGCCACCTTGATGTGGCCTTTTTATTTTCTGGATACACGATTGAAAAAGACACTCTCACATCAACAAATTTGGGCCATTGCCGGCCCCATGATTCTGGCAAATTTATCAACACCAATTCTGGGATTGGTCGATACCGCCGTCATGGGGCACCTGAATTCGCCCATCTACCTGGGTGCTGTAGCGCTGGGTAGCATGATATTCACGTTCCTGTTCTGGGGTTTTGGTTTTCTGCGGATGGTGACAACCGGCCTGACATCACAAGTCAGTGAGCATGGAAATCAACAGCAAACTGAGTCAGTGTTAATCCAATCGGCACTTTTGGCATCAGGCATTGCTGTGGTATTGCTTTTGCTGCAATGGCCCATTGCGAAGATGGCTTTCAGCTTAATAGATGGCAGTGCTGATGTGTTATCGCAGGCAGAACAGTATTTTTATGTTCGAATCTGGAGCGCGCCGGCCACATTACTCAACTACGCGATTATGGGGTGGTTAATTGGCAATAGTGCGGCGCGTTCAGCGTTAGCTATGGCCATTGTGATTAATCTCACCAATATTGCATTTGACCTGTTATTTGTTAATGGCTTCGAAATGAAAGCCAGCGGTGTGGCTTTAGCCTCTGTGATTGCTGAGTTAACCGGCTTGATATTTGCCATTTATCTATTGAGTAAACGAGACTTTCAATGGCGGACAGTGCATCTCCCACAGGCCATTCAACAGTTTGTAAAACAACGGCATCAATTAGCCATTCACGGCAATTTTATGCTGAGAACCTTATGCCTGATCTTCAGTTTTGCTTTTTTCACTAATCAGGGTGCTCAGCATGGTGATGTGGTTCTGGCTGCGAACATGGTGCTACTGAATTTTATTACTTTTATGGCTTATGTTTTAGATGGATTTGCCAATGCCACGGAAGTGATGACGGGTAAAGCTATCGGGCGCAAAGATAAAGCCATGCTGAAAGCCAGCCTTATTATGAATGGACAATGGGCTTTAGCCGTCGCTGCTTTATTCAGTCTTGTTTATAGCGTATTCCACCAAAACATCATAAGTATGTTGACGGATATACCGGCTGTGGCCACTTTTGCTGAGCAGTATAGTATCTGGATAGTTATTGCACCATTACTCGCTGTTTGGTCGTATTTGTTTGATGGTTTGTTTGTAGGAGCAACGCTTGGTAAAGAAATGAGAAACGCCATGATGTTCTCCGTGTTTATTTGTTACCTGCCAGCCTGGTATCTATTGCGAGGCTATGAAAATCATGGCTTATGGGCGGCGTTAATGGCACTGTTCATTGCAAGAGCGGTATCTCAAGCAGCTTATCTACCAAGCATATTTAAAAACATGGCCACACAGAAAAAAAGAGGCTAACTAGCTAACAAATTAAATTCTCTATGCTGTTGTGTAAACGGACAGGTGAAAGCTAAATAGTAGGCACTTAACTGCAAGTTTTCATTGGTTTTACGCTGACCATAAAGTCTGTCACCTATCACAGGAAATCCGAGACTGGCAGCATGCCGGCGGATCTGATGTTTCCGCCCTGTTTCAATCGATACGTCTAACAGCGTCTGCTGCTGTATTGAGTCATATTCCAGAAATACAAAATGACTGCGAGCATGTCGACCATCAATCGGTTCATCAACGCTGATCGGGGCGTCTTGGGTTGCCTTGTCTGAAAATTCACCCTCAACCCAGATTCGATAGCGTTTATCGATATCGCGTTGTTGAAACAAGGCTGATAATTTTGCTGCTGCCTGTTTTTCGTGGGCAATCACAATCAAGCCATTAGCTGCACGATCAAGTCTATGCACAACAAAAGCATTTCTTTGAGGTTTAAGCTGTTGTTCTGCCCAACGGGTTACCGTGCAATGATCGCCCCATTTTGAGCCCTGAGATAATACGCCGTATGGTTTGTTCCACACACTATAGTGAACGTAATCGGCAATCAGTTCTGGCTCGGACGTTTCGCGCTCTAACACTGTTTTGTCATAATAAAGGTGCAAGGTTTCACCAGCTTTTAATAAGCGCTTGGCTCGGCGCAGTCGCTGTGTTTTTTTTCCGACACTCACCCAAACTGCACCTTTGAGCATGATGCGTTTTAGATGTTGCTTAGAAAGCTCACAGGCATCGGCAAGCAAATCAACGGCATTAGCACCTGATTTTTCAATAGGTAAATGAATTTCAAAACGGTCTGTGTGATAAGACATTTTATGATGGCTGGCTTTGGCGTAGAATTAACGTAGTTTAGTGCTTTGGTGTATGTAATGTTAAGAGATAATCTCAAATTCAGTCTGATTATACTGTCTGTGACGTTTACCGGCACCGCCAGCGCCGATATCTACAAATGGGTCGATGACCAGGGACAAGTGCATTACAGCCAACAAGCGCCCGAGTCAGCTCCCGCAGAATTAATCAAAACACCGCCACCACCTGTTGATCCCGCTAAAGCCCAAAGAGAAATCGATGCCTTGATTGCTCAGCAAGAAGCCGCTGAACAAGAAAGGCAAGAAGTACAACAACAGGCAGAGCAACAAGCGGCACAAGAAGCTAAGCTTGAACAACAATGTCAGGATGCCAAAGACGCCCTTACCGCCTATCAAAACCATCCGGGTGGGCGCTTTTATGATGAAAATGGCAATTTACAGCGTATTAAAGAAGAAGAGCGCCAGCAGAAAATACAAGAACTGAGCAACAATATAAAACAACATTGTCAATAAGGAGAAGCGTTATGCCATACCTTAATATCAACACTAATAAACAAGTTAACGATAAGTCATCATTCATTAAACAAGCTAGTGAAACCGTTGCAAAAGCGTCGGGTAAGCCTGAAAGCTATGTGATGATTGTGCTGAATGACAACGCCGATATGTCATTTGCTGGCAGCGATGCACCTGCAGCTATGCTTGATTATCGAGCACTTGGGCTACCCGGGGATCGCCAAGCCTTCTCAGATACTTTATGCACATTCATTAGCGATAATCTAAACGTTGACGGTGGTCGTATCTATATCAGCATGACTGATTCAGAACGACAAAACTGGGGTTGGAATCACAGCACCTTCTAACGTTTTAGAACACTCACAGCCCTAGGGCTAAACCATTATTATTACAGGAAAAATAAAAACACATGCGCGCCTCAAACCTGCTTATTTCCACATTAAAAGAAACACCAGCAGACGCAGAAATTGTCAGCCATCAATTAATGCTCCGTGCCGGACTAATTCGTCGTCTGGCATCAGGCTTATACACATGGTTGCCAATGGGATTGAAAATACTCAGAAAAACCGAAGCCATTGTCCGCGAAGAAATGGATAAAGCCGGCGCGCAGGAAGTGTTAATGCCTTCAGTTCAACCTGCAGAACTCTGGCAAGAAAGCCAACGCTGGGAAAAATATGGACCCGAATTATTACGCATTACCGATCGTCATCAGCGTGAGTTCTGCTATGGACCGACCCATGAAGAAGTGATCACCGATCTGGTGCGCCAGGAAATTCGCAGTTACAAACAATTACCGGTCAATTTTTATCAAATCCAGACTAAATTTCGTGATGAAATTCGTCCACGCTTTGGTTTAATGCGTGCCCGTGAGTTTCTGATGAAAGATGCCTATTCCTTCCATTTGGATCAGGCTTCCTTGCAGGAAACCTATGACAATATGTACGCAACTTACACACGCATTTTCAACCGTATTGGTTTGGAATTCCGTGCTGTTCAGGCTGATACCGGCAGTATTGGTGGTAATGCTTCACATGAGTTTCATGTATTAGCCAGTTCCGGTGAAGATGCTATCGCCTTTAGTGATAAAAGTGATTATGCCGCTAATGTTGAATTAGCTGAAGCTTTAAAACCACAAGGTGAACGTGCAGCGGCAGTTGAAACCATGACTGTAGTTGAAACACCTGCTCAGCACACTATTGATGATGTCAGTCAGTACCTTGATAAACCCGCTTCACAATGCCTGAAGACCTTATTAGTTGAAGGCGCTGAAGAAGGTTCGGTTGTCGCTCTGATTGTTCGTGGTGATCATGAACTCAATGAGATTAAAGCTGAAAAACACCCTCTGGTCGCCGCACCACTCACCTTTGTTACCCCAGAAAAAGTACTTGAAATCAGTCATGCCAATATCGGTTCGGTTGGGCCTGTTGGTTTAACCATCCCTGTTATCGTTGATTATGCAGCCGCGTTTGTCACTGACTTTGTCTGTGGCGCCAATCTGGATGATAAACATTTAACTGGCGTGAACTGGGGGCGTGATTTAGCTGAACCTGAAACAGCAGACTTGCGTAAAGTGGTGGCGGGTGACCCAAGCCCAGATGGCGAAGGCACATTAGAAATCGCACGCGGTATTGAAGTGGGTCATATATTCCAGCTTGGTGAAAATTACAGCAGCAAATTAAATGCGGTTGTGTTGACAGAATCCGGCAAATCACAAGTGATTACCATGGGTTGTTATGGCATTGGTGTGTCTCGTGTTGTCGCTGCTGCAATTGAACAAAATCATGATGATCGCGGCATTATCTGGCCAGAATCGATTGCGCCTTTCCAAGTGGTTTTAGTGCCTGTTAACGCACATAAATCAGTACGGGTTAAAGAAAAAGCTGAAGAAGTCTATCAACAGTTGCTTGATGCTGGTGTCGACGTATTACTTGATGATCGTGGTCTGCGTCCAGGCGTTGCCTTTACTGATATGGAATTGATTGGTATTCCACATCGATTAATTTTAGGCGAACGCGGATTGGATAATGGCATGATCGAATACAAAAACCGTCGTAGCGGTGATGGCGAAGAGTTTGCGATTGAGGATGTGGTCAGCATCATCAAACAAAAATTGAGCTGAGGTTGAATACATGACAGTCATTAAAGAGACTGACTTTATCGACAGTATTGCAGACGCACTGCAATTTATTGCCTGTTATCATCCAAAAGATTTTATTCAGGCAATGACGGCCGCTTACGAGCGCGAACAATCCGTTGCGGCAAAAGATGCTATCGCACAGATTCTGGTGAACTCCAGAATGTGTGCCGAAAACAATCGCCCTATTTGTCAGGACACAGGCATTGTTAATGTCTTTGTCAAAGTCGGCATGGATGTGAAGTGGGAAACCACTAAAAGTCTTGATGATATGGTGAATGAAGGTGTGCGTCGCGCCTATCTTCATCCTGATAATGTGTTACGGGCGTCGATTGTGGCTGATCCCATCGGTCAACGAAAAAATACTGGCGACAATACCCCGGCCGTTATTCACACTGAACTGGTTGTGGGTAATCAAGTCGACGTTCTCATTGCAGCCAAAGGTGGTGGCTCAGAAAACAAAGCCAAATTTACCATTCTGAATCCTAGCGACAACCTGGTTGATTGGGTATTAAAAACCGTACCCACCATGGGCGCAGGCTGGTGCCCTCCAGGTATGTTAGGTATTGGTATTGGTGGTACAGCAGAAAAAGCGATGCTGATGGCAAAAGAGTCGTTAATGCATCCCATCGATATCCAAGAATTAATGGATCGCGGTGCAGAAACGGCGGCTGAAAAGCTACGTATCGAATTGTATGAAAAGGTTAATCAACTGGGGATTGGTGCGCAAGGACTGGGTGGGTTAACCACGGTACTGGATGTCAAAATCAGTGATTATCCAACGCATGCTGCCTCATTACCTGTCGCCATGATTCCAAATTGTGCCGCCAGCCGTCATATCCACTTCACTCTAGATGGGTCTGGTCCCGCTGAGTTTGAACCACCCTCCATGGATGACTGGCCAGATATTACCTGGGAAGCCGCAGAAAATACTCGTCATGTTGATTTGGACAATATATCAGCAGATGACATCGCTGAATGGCAGCCTGGTGAAACGCTCTTGTTGTCAGGCCATTTGTTAACAGGACGTGATGCGGCGCACAAAAAAATTGCCGATTTACTGAATAATGGTCAGTCGTTACCTGACGGGCTTGATTTCAATAATCGCTTTATCTATTACGTAGGTCCTGTCGATCCGGTTAAAGGTGAGATTGTCGGTCCTGCAGGTCCAACAACAGCAACTCGAATGGACAAATTCACAGATATGATGCTGGAACAGACCGGTTTGTTAGGCATGATTGGTAAAGCGGAACGTGGTGATGAAACAGTCGCATCAATAAAACAACATCATTCGGTTTACCTGATTGCCATTGGTGGCGCAGCGTATTTAGTGTCAAAAGCTATTAAATCATCACGTATGGTGGCATTCGAAGAACTGGGTATGGAAGCTATCCGCGAATTTTATGTAGAAAATATGCCCGTCACTGTGGCTGTCGATAGTGAAGGTCATTCGGTACATAAAACAGGTCCAAGTGAGTGGAAAATTAACATTGCCGATATACCTATAAACACGAATTAACAAAACATATAAAGAGAGCCCACTTATGATAATTGCCTTACCTTTACACCTGTTAGCTGCCGTGATTTGGGTGGGGGGTATGTTTTTTGCCTACACCGCCCTTCGTCCTGCAGCAGTTGAATTACTCACTCAGGAACAGCGTCTGCCTCTGTGGGCAGGTGTCTTAAAAACATTTTTCAATTGGGTCTGGTTGGCTATAGCAACCCTATTGCTTACTGGCGTGTGGATGATTTCTCTACTAGGTGGCATGGGCGGCGTTGATGGAGTCGGCATTCATGTTCACATCATGTTATTGATTGGCATCTTTATGATGCTCATTTTTATGCATGTATTTTTTAATCCATTCAAAAAGCTGAAATGGGCAGTAGTAGAGCATGACTGGATTGCAGGCGCTACAGCCTTAACGCAAATACGCAAACTGGTTCTGCTCAACCTGATCTTAGGTATTATCACTATTCTGATAGCCAGTTCTGGACGTTATTGGTTTTAGACATGAATAAGCTGATGAAATGGTCCCTGCTCAGTCTGATGGTGTTTTCAAGTCAGCTGACTGTGGCAGATACCATTCAGCGTATTCAAAACCCGGATGGTTCCGTTGAGTTCAGTAATGTTAGGCAAGCCACATCACAGACTGTCATATACAAATCACAAACAGGTGAAGGGTTTGTTTTTTCAGATCAAAAACCTGCACATGGTCATTTCGAAATTTTAAAATACAGCTGTTATGCCTGTAATCCCTCATCAAAAATAAACTGGCATACCATTAAACTGGATTTTTCATCCTATGCTGACGAAGTAAAACGCTATGCCAAGAAATATAACGTGGATGCCGCCTTGGTCAGAGCCGTTATTCATGCGGAGTCAGCGTTCAATAAGAAAGCTATTTCCAGAACTGGCGCTCAGGGCCTGATGCAATTAATGCCAGGTACAGCCAAAGACTTAGGTGTGGATAAGCCTTTTAATGTCGACCAAAACATAGAAGGCGGTGTTAAATATCTGGCGGAGCTGCTATCTTTATTCAAAGGCAATACTCGCCTCGCCACAGCTGCTTATAACGCAGGACCCAATGCCGTGAAAAAATATAACGATGTTCCACCATACTCCGAGACTAAAGTTTATGTAGAACGTGTGAGCATTTTGCATCAACGTTATCAACATGAAAGTTAGAAAAACAAAAAAATGGCTGGCTGAAAATGACCATTTAATCCACGCCACCATGCAAAAAGTGGCTTCACATGTTCAGCGTGAAGAAGGGGAGTGGGTATTGAATACCATTACATTAGAAGGTCAGGATATCCCCTTTAAATACAAACGCCGACGCCGATATAAATCATTGAATGGCGCGCGGGTAGATATCGTCTATTACCCAGATAAAGAAGTGATTGCCCGCATGACTTTCGAATATATGAAAGTAGTTAAGATTGCCTTATCCTGACACTGGTACACGTAGCGTCATCACACCATTACGCTGAGTAATATCGAGATGCTTCATAAAACTCATACCTAATAAAACCACACCATCACTCATATGCGGATTAATACTCGCATCGACATGCTCTAAGGTAATGCCACCAAGACGAACCGTGTCGACATCGGTCTGAAATACTGGCACCACACCATTAGCTGTCGAGACCATCGATGTAGCGCCTTTTTTTAATCCCGCCGCTTCTGCGATAGCAGCAGGAATACTGACATTAGTAGCACCTGTATCCAGTAAGAAATTAACAGGGTGACCGTTGATATAGCCAGGGGCCAGATAATGGCCATCACGGTTACGTTTTAATGTGACTTCTCCGGTGCCTGAATTTGCGGACATCAAAGCCTGATTCGGATTGTCACGCTGCTGAATATAGCCATTAAAGAATAAGGTAAGTGACCCCATTAAGAACAGCCAGAACAATATGGTGACAATATTGCCGGAAAATAATTTTGATATATCAGGTGCACTCATACCTGCTCTTCCCCTTATATTTGTCGCCATAGTATAAACAACCATGACAATAAGACTAATGCTTGATATGGTGTCGCCATCTGAATAATTCAATTAGAGGTGTGTCATTAATACCATCAGTATTCTTGGTAGTGGTTGGTTAGGCTTACGCTTAGCAAGACAGTTACAGAGAGCTAATACCGAGATTAAACTCTCGACACGTGACTCAGAAAAACAGTCTTTATTGGTTAAACAAGGCTTTGATGCCTACCAAATCGATATTGAAACACCAGCTGACTTTAGTCAGTTTCTGGACGCTGACACATTAATTATCAATATCACCAATAAAAATAAAATGGCATATGAGCAGCTGATCAAACAGATTGAACAAAGCCCGATTAAACAGGTGTTATTTATCAGCTCCAGTTCTGTTTACCAAAATACCAATGACTGGGTTAGAGAAGAACGTCAATATGAAAACGAAGAGAGTATTCTGTGGCAAATAGAATCCCTGTTTAGGCAGTCTTCGGAGTTTTCCACTAGCATTATTCGCTTCAGTGGCTTGATAGGCCCACAACGTCATCCAGGCCGTTTTTTCAGAAATGGCAAGCAAGTAAAACAGGCGGATGCCCCGGTAAATTTAATTCACCTTGATGATTGCATCGGCATCATTGAACAGCTATTGGAGCAACACGTCTGGGGAGAGGTACTTAATGGCTGTGCAGACACACATCCAAGCAAAAAACAATTTTACCGCCATGCAGCTGAGCTAATGAATCAGCCTGTACCAGACTTTAATCAGGATAATGCAGCTTCCTATAAAATCGTCAGCAACGATAAAGTGAAAACATTACTGTCCTATCAGTTTCAGTATCCAGATTTAATGTCTATTCCCGCTAGTGCTTATGAATAATCACTTATGTCCCTGTCTCAGCCAGCTTACTTACGTCGAATGTTGCGAGCCGCTTCATAAAAAACAACAACGTGCAGAAAATGCTGGGCAACTGATGCGCTCGCGTTACAGTGCATTTTATTTGGGTGAGATAGACTATTTAATCGCGACACTGCATCCATCGAAACGTCGATTAGATGAACGAAAGTTATTGCAAAATACGGTTAACACAACAAAATGGTTGGGATTACGTATTTTGGATCACCAACAAAAAAATGAACTGGCCGAAGTGGAGTTTGTTGCGTTTTATGAGAACAACCCGATAGGTCAACTCCACGAACGCTCACGTTTTACCTGCGAAAGTGGTGAATGGTTCTATCATGATGGCATTATTCTGCCAGCCGTCAAACTGGGCAGAAATGATCCCTGTTTCTGCGGCAGTGGCAAAAAACTAAAACGTTGTCACGGTTAATCATCACCCAGATAACGTTTTCTCTTAGCCGGTTTTAATTTATCCAAATCGACCATCACCAGACCGTCAATACAATGACCAAAATCAGCGTCGATATTGAAGTCGATGAACCGAACACCACCCTCTTCACAGACATCGGCATATTGTTTATATAAGGTAGGCACAGTCACATTCATATGCGTTAACTGCTCACGCATGGCAGTAAAATCAGCCTCGGCATCGGTGCCACAATAGGTTTGCAACACTTGTTGTTGCAGACTTCGCTCAGCAATATATGGATTTTTCGCTATTGCTAAGTGTTTATCATCTGGAAAATAGTGTTGATAATAACCAACGATTAACGCCTTAGCGAAATCAGGATAACTGTTTGATAAACTAACAGGCCCAAATAGATAGCGGATATCAGGGTATCGTTTCAGATAAGCGCCTATGCCATACCATAAATAATCCAGACTGCGTCGGCCCCAATATTTCGGGCTGACAAAGCTTCTGCCTAGCTCAATACCCTTTTCAAAATAGGGTTGCATCGCATCCGGATCGTAAGAAAATAACTCCTGACTATAAATTCCACGACTGCCAGGTTGTGACAGTATGTTATTCACTTCACCGATCCGATAAGCGCCAGCAATTTCTAATTCGTTTTCATCCCATAAGATCAGATGACGATAATCACGATCATAACGATCGATATCGCGCCTTTTCCCTGTCCCCTCTCCGACCTGCCTAAACGTAAACTCACGTAAACGGCCGACTTCATGCATCACAGCTGAATCAGGTTGATAGTCAAATAAATAGATCTTTTTATTATCTGCTGTCTGGCCTAATAACTCCGCCAATTGCAACTCACGTTTAATATTACGACGGTCCTGTGGGTGAGCTATAGTTTGCTCTGTAACAAATAACGGTTTTTTACCTTTTGCCATCCGATAGAGGTGGCGGCGTAATAGTTTAGCCTTTTCTGCTTTCACCAATGGCAGTTGGTCAACTTGTTTATAAGGAATAGGTTCGCCAACACGCATGGTGATGTTCTTTGAGTTTTTATTAAACATCTCATGCGCCAACATCATGCCAGAAAGTGGTTTATAGACCATGGATGCACTGTAGAACAAGGAAGAGTTTCTGGCACCGACATAGATAGGCAGAATAGGTGAGTTGGTTTTCTTGGCAAAATTCAGAAAACCGGTATTCCATTTACCATCGCGTACACCACTAGGACGAATGCGCGATACTTCACCCGCCGGGAAAACAATCACTGCTTCTTCATTATTCAGAGAATCAATAATGCGAGAAATACTACTTTTGCGTGTGGATTTCGATAAATTATCGACAGGTAAGAACAAAGAGTCGACCGCGTTAAAATTCATTAACATATCGTTTGCGACGATTTTGACATCACGGCGGACTTCACCAACCAATTTTAATAATGACAAACCATCCAGCGCACCCAGTGGATGATTAGCAACAATGACCACCCGTCCTGTTGCCGGAATATTATTGCGATCACGGTGGCTAATGCTGTAACTGAAATTGAAATAATCCAGCACCTGCTCAATAAAATCGAAGCCTTTTAAATCCTGATGCAACTCAAGGAATCGATTCACTTCCTGCTCGTGTGTAATTTTACGCAGAAAGCTAATCGTCGATTTTTTTATCCAAGGACGGGAGCGTTCGAATTTAGGAAATTTTTGTTGAACGGCTTGTTCGATATTGAGCATGTTTTCTCTCTATGCTTGCAGACAGCTTGCAAGCATAGAGAGAAGATATGACAGCCTTATAACGTTTTAATGACGTTTTTGTGACGATTAGTGGTCGTCAGCGTGGGAGAAGTATAAAGCCAGTGCGATAAGGCCAATACCACCAGCAAGCGCCAGCAAATCAAGCGGACCGTGAAAGTCCATGCTAATGGCATGTTCGAAAAAGTTAACAATCAGAATCATCAAAACAACACGGCCTAAACGTGCTTTTAGATCATCCAAACTGTGAATAGCTAATACTTTCGAGTTCTCACTCTCTTCTGCTTCTTCGATTTTACTGATAAACAGCTCATACAAGCCAAGAGAGAAGATAAACAGTACGGTCGCCAGCAAATAGCCATCAATCACCTCAACGACGTGTGCCACGGTTTCAGCACGAAAATCCTTTCTGGCATCACCAATCAAATCAGGTGACATGTATTCGCCAAGATGAGAAAGTAAATAATAGACATCAACCGTTGCCATATAAAACATGGCTAATGCGGTAACCAGGCTGGCGATAACGGCTATGAGTACAACAAAACGACTATTCCAGAGCGCTTTTTCAAACAATCTTTCCATTGATTTAGTACTCGTTTCTTTTTATGCAGCTTGAACAGGAATAGCGTGACGCATGTGTGTGATATCGTTTTTTTCGTCGAGATACACCAGTGTTGGCTTAAAGTTTTCGACTTCTTTGGCATCAAGTGTTGCGAATGCACAAATAATTAAACGATCGCCTGGGGAAGCTTTATGGGCAGCTGCACCATTGACCGAAATGATATTTGAACCATCTTCTGCGCGAATAGCGTAGGTAGTAAAACGTTCGCCGTTGGCGACATTGTAAATCTGGATTTGCTCATATTCATGAATACCAGCGGCTTCCAGTAACTTACCGTCAATTGCACACGAGCCTTCATACTCCAACTCGGAATGAGTCACACAAGCACGATGTAATTTTGCTTTTAAAAAGGTCAGTTGCATAGCCAGAATGTTCTTATGAAATAGCCCAATATTATCGCTTTTTAACAAATATCAGGCAAGGTCACAGGCAATATTATCTATTAATCTTACGCTTCCCAGCCTTGCAGCCACAAAAATACGAATGTGTTTGTCATTGGCATTAGCCAGTTCCAGATCATTTGCGCGACGAATATCGACATACTCAGGTTCCAGTCCCGCTTTTTGTAACTCTTCTTTCGCCGTCGCACAAAGTTGATGGAAGTCAGTAAGGCCATCTTCTTCAATAGCTTGCTTCATTGACAGCAGTGTTTTATAGATCAACGGCGCTTGAACTAATTGTTTTTGGTTCAATAAGCTGTTTCTGGAACTCATGGCCAGCCCACTCTCATGCCTCTTTGTTGGCACGCCAATCACATCTACCGACAAATTTAAGTCTGCCACCAGTTTCTTGATTAACATTAATTGCTGATAATCTTTCTCACCAAAAATGGCAATATCAGGCTGCACCATATTGAATAGTTTTGTTACAACGGTAGCGACGCCATCAAAGTGGCCAGGGCGACCTTTGCCGCAGAGCTTATCATCGACACCAGGAACAATGACTTTGGTTAACGATGCCATACCATTCGGATAAATCATTTCCTCAGTCGGCGTAAAAATCAGCTCACAATCGAGTTCACTCAATAACTGGATATCTTCATTCAATGTTCGGGGATAATCAGAAAGATCCTGTTTATCATTGAACTGCAGCGGATTCACAAAAATGCTGACGACAACGCGATCCGCCAGCTCACGCGCTTTTTGTACTAAAGAGAGATGACCTTCATGCAGGTTGCCCATTGTCGGTACAAATGCAATCACTTCATTCTGTTGACGCCAACTTTTGATGCGGGTTCGTAATGCTCCCAAGTTTTCTGCTATCGCCATTAGAACTGCTGCTCCGCATTAGGAAATGCACCTGATTTCACCGATTGTACATAGTTTGTCAGAGCGGCTTGTATTGAGCCGGTATCCGCTAAAAAGTCGTGACTGAAGCGTGGTCTTCGGCCAGGCGTTAAGCCCAACATGTCATACACCACCAACACCTGCCCATCACAGTCGCTACCAGCACCAATACCTATCACAGGAATATCCAACTGTTTGGATACGACGGCTCCTAAGGTTGCCGGTACGCATTCCAATACCAGCATATCTGCACCAGCTTCTTGCAGACTGATGGCATCGGCAATCAATTCTTCTGCGGCCTGTGTTTCACGACCCTGCACGATGTAACCACCTAACCGATGAACTGACTGAGGTAATAACCCTAAATGTCCACATACGGGTATGCCACGTGCAGTTAGCTGTTTAACTGTATCGGTGATGACGGCGCCACCTTCCAGTTTGACCATTTGAGCGCCGCCTTCAGCCATCAGGCGAGCAGCGTTTTTGATAGCTTGTTCAGTGTTGGCATAACTCATAAACGGCATATCAGCGATGACAAATAACTTATCACTACCGCGGATCACATTAGCCGTGTGATAAATCATATCGTCAACACTTACAGGAACTGTACTCTCTTGTCCCTGGATAACCATTCCCAAAGAATCACCTACTAGTAGAACATCCACACCGGCTTGCTCAAGTGCGTAACTAAAGCTCGCATCATACGCAGTGAGTACAGCAATTTTTTCTTGCGCCGTTTTCATTTGACGCAGATGTTTAAGACTAATACGGCTCATGATTATTTCTTCTCTGAGACGGGCAATGGATTGTAATAATGACGACCACTTTGAATACTGCAGATTTGTTCAAGTAATTGCAGATAATCTTGATCACCATTCACTAGATCAATTTGTTCAGCATTCACAATCAACAACGGCGAGGCATCGTAATAGTGGAAAAAGTCCGCGTACGTATCAGCTAACCGTTTCAGGTAGCCCTCTTCCACGTGTTGCTCATAGCTAATACCACGTTGAGCAATACGCGATTTCAACACTGGCAATGATGCTTGCAGATAGATGACTAAATCAGGGGTTCTATGGTGTAACGTTAAATTATCATAAACCATATTATAGAGCGCTAACTCATCGTCATCTAAGGAAATTTGAGCAAATAACTTATCTTTTTCTACCATGAAATCAGCGATATGCAAGTCGTTGAATAAGTCATCTTGATTGAGTGTTTTACCCAACTTAACGCGCTGCATTAAAAAACTGAGCTGTGTTGGAAGAGCGGATTGTTTGGGATAAAGGTAAAATTTTTCCAGAAAAGGATTTTGTTCTGGCTGTTCGAGTAGAACAGAGCCGGAAAAACTCTCAGCCAGACGTTTTACCAGATGCGTTTTACCTACGCCGATAGGTCCTTCAACCACAATATAACGATGTGATAGTGAGTGATTCATTATGTATGCGTTTCCACTTTTCTCAAGCCATCTAAAGGACAGTTTTGCTTGATTACTGATAGCTTACCTTGTCCAGGAATAGTTAAGTCAGCAACAATTTCGGCTAATGGATAGACAACAAAAGCCCGTTCGCTTAAGCCTGGATGAGGCACCTTGAGTCTGTCATCATCAATAACATAATCGGAATACACCAAGATATCGAGATCCAACGTGCGTTCGCCCCAATGGCGTTTCTTCACCCGGCCATGTTTCTGTTCAAGTTGTTGCAGGTTATCAAGCAATACATGTGGCGGCAATGCTGTATCCACCTCGACAACCGCATTCACATAATCCGGCTGATCCTGAGGCCCCATTGGCGGGCTATGATAAAGCGATGATTGATGTAAAAGACGTGTATCTTCGAGATTTTTTATATCTTCTATTGCTGTCAAAATTTGTGTCTGCGGGTCGTCTAAATTACTTCCCAATCCAATAAAAACCTGCATCAATTTTGTTCCGACTTTTTCGCTGCGGGTCGTCTACGGCGTCTACGGCGAGGCTTTTTGACGCTGCCCTCTTTGCCCAGAGCATCGACCATGGACTGTTGTTGTTTCACTGTTTCTGTCTGAAATTTTGTCCACCAATCTACCGTTTCACTCAACGGTTCACCAGCTTGAGCTCTTAATGCTAAAAAGTCATATCCAGCACGAAACTTGGGATGCAATAATGTTTTGAATGCTCTTTTTCCCTGACGCTTCAATAGGCGGGGCTGCAAAGTCCAAATATCTCGGGTGACCAGACTATAACGCTTGGGAACAGCAACACGTTGGATCTGTTCTCCAATAATTTCAGATGATGCACGCTGCATCGCTGGAATTTCTGGCATGCCATTAGTCATCAATAAAACCGTACGCTGCCGCACTGGCTCCCATAATATTGCTGCAAACAAAAACGCTGGTGTCACTGGCTTACCGGCTGCGATACGAATATCCGTATTTTCTAATGCCTTCATCAACATCGTTCTTGGATAACCGTCTTGTTCTTCATGCAACAACGCAGCGGTTTGTGGGTAGAGATGCTCAAACAGACCGTAATGACAGAGTAATTCATGTGTCATGGCAGCCTGGCCACTCAGATACAGTTTTAGTGTTTCATCAAACAGCCTTGCCGGCGGGATATCTCGAATCAAATGTGCCCAATCAAAAATGCCTTGCTCTGTCTCTTTATCCAGCTTTAAGCCAAGCTTAGCTAAAAAGCGACAGGCTCTTAACATGCGAACAGGATCTTCACGATAACGTGTTTCAACATCACCAATTAAACGGATAAGGCCCGCATTGAGATCGGCCATTCCACCGGTGTAATCGATGATAGAAAAATCTTTGATATTGTAATAGAGCGCATTGATCGTAAAATCACGTCGCCAGGCATCTTGTTCTAAAGTGCCAAACACATTGTCCTGCATAATGCGGCCCTGAGTATCAACATGTTGTTTAGCCTCAGGTGGCGCACGGAAAGTAGCGACTTCTATAACGTCACGTCCAAACCGAACATGAACCAGCTTAAATCGTCGTCCGATCAACTGGCTGCGCTTGAATAGCGCATGCACTTGTTCTGGCGAGGCATTGGTGGCTACATCAAAGTCTTTTGGTTCATAACCTAGCAAAAGATCGCGTACACACCCACCGACGAGATAAGCATCATAGCCGCCCTCTTTCAAGGTATACAGCACTTTGAGTGCATGTTGACTAATCTGTTTACGCGATATGGTGTGTTCACTGCGAGGGATAATTAACGGTTCACGTCCTTGTTGCGGATGTTGACCGTTTTTGCCTCTAACCAATTTGTTGAAAATTTTATTTAACGACAGCATAAGTCTTGAATAATACCACGCTCATCAGTTTTTCTATGATTTATATAATGGCATTACAGTGATAATGCCTTATGAACAGGGCCGAATGAACGTCTATGAATATCCGTTACCCCTAGCGTTAGAAGTGCTTGCTGATGTTGCTTGGTTGGATAGCCTTTATGCTTGGCAAAACCATAGCCTGGATACTGTTCCTCCAGTGCAATCATTTCTTGGTCACGTGCGACTTTAGCTAAGATTGAAGCGGCCGCAATAGCGGGCTCAGATTGATCACCTTTAATAATGGTGGTGACGGGACAATTAAGCTTAGGGGCATGTATACCATCAACGAGCACGTGTTCTGGGACTATAGATAAGGCTTCAACGGCTCTTTTCATCGCAAGTAAACTGGCCTGAAGAATATTTAGCTCGTCTATTTCATCTGGCTCAGCTCGCCCCATTGCCCAGGCTAAAGCATGCTCTTTGATTAGAGGTACCAGACTCTCTCTTCGTTTTTCAGTGAGTTTTTTTGAATCAGCCAAGCCTGCAATTGGGTTATCAGGATTCAGTATGACAGCAGCAGTCACTACGGGCCCGGCTAATGGGCCACGTCCAACTTCATCAACGCCGGCGATAATAAGCGTATTTGTCATGAATGATGAGTATCAATAAAAGAAATAACGGCTCTGGCTGCGTTGTCAGCGCCACCGCTGGGCCCGAGCGCTTTAAGCACTTGTTCTTGAACAGTATGGGCCTGTTGTTGGGCTTCTGCCGCGGTCAGAAAATATAATAACCGTGGCGCTAACTCAGCTACCGACACCTGGCTCTGTAATAACTCAGTGACGACATTTTTTCCGGTCACAATATTACATAAACCCACGTAAGGAATTTTTACCAGTCGTTTGAGAATCTGGTAAGTCAGTGGCGCAACCCGGTAAGTAATTAAATGCGGTACACCTAACAAAGCAATTTCCAGAGTGACAGTGCCCGATGCCGCCACAATGGCATCACAGCTACGAACGACATCATAAAACTCACCAGAAATGACCTCCACTTTCACCGCCGTTTCTGATAAATATGGCTCAATTAACGTCCGATCTAGCCCAGGTGCTAAGGGTAAAATAACCTGCACAGAATTATCACGTTGTTGAATATGCTCGGCGGTCGCTAACATCACTGGCAATAATGCTTCCACCTCACTCCGACGACTGCCAGGAAACAAGCCTAAGACAGGCGCTTTCGTATCAAGGGAAAAATGCGACTTGGCCTGTTCAGAAGTCCAGTCTGAATGTACTGCATCAACTAAGGGATGACCCACACATTTCACAGCCACATCGGCTTTTTCATAAAGCGACTGTTCAAATGGAAACAACACCAGCATCAGATCAACATAACGCTTTATGGCTTTGATTCGCCCAGCCCGCCAGGCCCATATTTTAGGGCTGATATAGTAAATAACCGGAATACCCAATTCATGCGCTTTTTTAGCTAGCTTTAGATTAAACCCAGGGTAATCGACTAATATTAATGCGTCAGGTTTACTTGAAGCTAAATGTTCAACGGTTTTATCAAAAACAGCTTTGATATGAGAGTAGCGTTTAATGACCTCAACCAGGCCCATGACAGCAAGCTCAGCAAAATCGGTGATAATATCCACACCCGCTTCACGCATGGTCTCACCACCGATACCGGAAACAGAAATATCCGGCCGGTGTTGTTTTAAGGCTTTTAGCATTCTGCCGGCATGGGCATCACCAGAAGCCTCACCCGCCACGACAAATAATTTAGGCATGCTTACTCAGTCTCGTCAGCTTCCAGATAACCCACTAACTCCAGTCCAAACCCTGAAACACCAGTCAACTTCGTGGGTGTCCCCATCACGCGCATTTTTTTCACGCCTAATGCTGACAAAATTTGTGCACCAACACCAAATGTACGAAGATCCCAGCCCCCCTTAACAGGTAAAGGGCTCTCATCACGGTCTTCTCGTTCATAACGTGCAATTTTGGCCGCTAACTGTTTATTCTGAGCCGGTAACCTCAAAACAACCAGAATACCTTTACCCGCTTGTTGAATTTGTTTCAGCACTTGAGGAACTGGCCAATGTGTCGGCTCCCTGACCGAGCCTAAAATATCACTGAGTGGGTCCGCCATATGCACGCGAACTAACGTTTCTTCATCAGGAGTAATATCACCATAGGTGAGGGCTAGATGGACCTGAGAATTGACTGAATCCTGAAAGCTGTATAGCTGAAAATCACCATACTCAGTAGGAAACTGACATTGAGATAATTTTTCGACTGTCATTTCATTTTCAAGTCGATAACTTATCAGGTCAGCAATCGTACCAATTTTCAGATCATGTTTTTGTGCAAAGGTTTCCAAGTCTGGGCGCCTGGCCATACTGCCATCATCATTTAAAATTTCAACAATGACAGCTGCTGGAGATAAGCCGGCAAGCTGAGCGAGATCACAGCCAGCTTCCGTGTGACCAGCTCGTGTTAACACCCCACCCGGCTGTGCTTTTAAGGGGAAAATATGGCCTGGTTGAACCAAATCCTCAGGTCGTGAATCAGGATCAACTGCGACTTGCACGGTTAAAGCACGGTCGGCCGCTGAAATACCAGTCGTCACTCCTTCTGCCGCTTCAATGGAGACAGTGAAGTTAGTGGAATAAGGCGTCTGATTGTCACTGACCATCAGTGGTAATCGTAATTCACGACAACGATTTTCCGTTAGCGTCAGACAAATCAAACCACGCCCAAACCGTGCCATAAAATTAATGGCATCTGGTGTGACTTTTTCTGCAGCCATAATGAGGTCACCCTCATTTTCACGATCTTCATCATCCATAATGATGACCATTTTTCCCTGTCTGAGATCGTCAATAATCTCTTCTGTGCTGTTGAGTTGCATATTAAGTATCACTGTTTCCTGACAATGTTTCTCTGGCGTCTGCAGGGTCGAGTCCAGGTAACAAACGCTCAAGATATCGAGCAATCAAGTCGACTTCCAAATTCACAACCGTACCCACTTTATATTCTTTAATGATAGTTTCCTGCATAGTGTGGGGAATGATATTGATTTCAAACCAGCCTGCTCCAACCTCATTCACCGTAAGACTCACACCATCAATCGTCACAGAACCTTTTTTAGCGATATAGCGTTCCAAATTGGCGGGTACTTCCATTCGAAACTGTACTGAGCGCGCAGACGGTGTCATCTCTAACACTTTACCAAGACCATCAACATGGCCACTCACCATATGTCCACCGAGACGATCACCTACAGCAAGCGCTTTTTCAAGATTAACGGGTGAGCCTTCAGTAATCTGTGAAAGTGCAGTTCGCTCGAGACTCTCTTTTGATACATCAAAACTCACATGAGACTGATCAAGTTCAACCACAGTCAGACAGACACCATTAATAGCAATGCTATCGCCAAGACTGACATCAGATAAGTCTAATTTTTGGGTCGCCACTTTCAATCTCATATCGCCACCACTTGGGGTGATAGACGTTACCTGTCCCATGGCTGCAATAATGCCTGTAAACATGAATTAAGATTCCTCGTTATATATTGGTCTTGCAGTGATACGCCAATCCTTACCTACTGCTCGGATATCATCAATTGTTAGGGAAATATTCTGAGACATTGTCATCATCTCAGGTAAATGAAACACACCACGTGCCATATCGCCCATAATTTTGGGTGCCATGTATATGACTAATTCATCGATTAAACCTGCTTTTAACAACGCCCCATTCAAGACGCCACCTGCTTCAATCATCAACTCATTGATTTCACGTTGTGCCAGTACCGCCATCAACGCATTCAGATCGATATTCTGGTCTACAGAGGGCAAAACTAAACATTCGGCTGGTTCCGCGATAGTAATATCATTGGCCGTAATCACCAGTACTTTACCCTCTTTGAGAATTTGAGCACTCGCAGGCAATCGTCCATCACTATCCACAATGATTTTGAGCGGTTGTCTGATCTTCTGACCAGAAGGGTACCAATTATCATGATCTGCAGAAAAACGGACATTTAACTGCGGATCGTCCGCGAGTATCGTACCAATTCCAGTCATAATGGCTGAGCTGCGCGCGCGCAGCTTTTGTACATCCTGTCTGGCTTCAGGACCGGTTATCCACTTACTCTCACCCGATGCCATAGCTGTTCGACCATCAAGGCTCATGGCGACTTTACTTCTGATATAAGGTCGACCATGACGCATACGATAGGCAAAACCAGGATTCAACTTCTCTGATTCAGAGCTCAACAGTTTGGTGTGGACCTCTATCCCCGCCTCTCTCAGGCGATGTATGCCTGAACCTGAAACAACGGGATTTGGATCAGTCATCGCTATAAAGACGCGTTTCACACCAGCATTAACCAGAGCATCAGCGCAAGGTGGTGTACGTCCATAATGGCTACAGGGTTCAAGCGTGACGTAACAGTCCGCCCCTCTAGCCTGCTCACCCGCTTGGTGTAGAGCGTTTACTTCAGCGTGACTCTCTCCTGCCCGCTGATGCCAGCCTTCACCAACAATCTGATTATCTCTCACAATGACACAGCCAACCCGAGGGTTAGGGTCAGTCGTGTATAGTCCATTTTTGGCAAGCTCAATGGCTCTTGCCATATAAAATTCAGCAGAAGCCATGATCATTTCTCTTAAAATGAAATAACAATGTATTCACATCGAATACAACAAGATATAAAACACTGACTATCAGTAAGAGCATGATATCAGTGCAGATAAACATCTTTATTTTTTATCGTCCGGTTCTGATTTATTTTCCATTCGTTCAATTTCTTCACGAAAGGCATTCACATCCTGAAAACTTCGGTAGACAGAGGCGAAGCGCACGTACGCGACTTCATCTAATTCACGAAGTGCATCCATCACCCAGTCGCCAACCAAGCGACTATCGACTTCACGCTCACCCGTTGCCCACAGTCGCCGAGTAATAGTTTTGACGGCTGTATCGACGGCATCAATACTGACGGGCCTTTTTTCCAGTGCTCGCATAAATCCGGCACGTAATTTATTTTCATCAAATAACTCACGTGAGCGATCACGTTTAATCAATCTTGGCAGACTTAATTCAGCCGTTTCGTACGTGGTAAAGCGTTCATTACACTCGACGCACATACGACGTCGGCGGATGGCATCACCTTCCGCCGACAGTCGTGAGTCCACAACTTTTGAGTCATCTGCACCACAAAATGGACAGCGCATAGTGTTTCCGTGAGGTTATTTATGAGTAAACAGGCAAACGATCACAAACCGCTTTTACTTTACTCTTCACATCGTTAATCACCTGTTCACTTCCCGCTGCGTCAATGACATCACACATCCAGTTTGCCAGATCGCGACACTCTTCTTCTTTAAAACCGCGAGTCGTCACAGCCGGTGTACCAACACGGATACCTGATGTCACAAAAGGTGATTGTGGGTCATTTGGAACCGCATTTTTATTGACCGTGATATGAGCAGCGCCTAACCAGGCATCGACATCTTTACCTGTCAGGCCAGCTTCTATAAAACTGACTAGGAATAAATGGTCATCAGTACCATTTGAGACAACGTCATAACCACGTGTCATAAACACATCAGCCATCACACGTGCATTTTTGATGACCTGATCCTGATAGGTTTTGAACTCAGGCAGCATGGCTTCTTTGAAGGCAATTGCTTTAGCTGCAATCACATGCATTAAAGGACCACCTTGGAAACCAGGGAAAACAGCCGAGTTAAGTTTTTTCTCGATCTCAGGGTTGGCTTTTGCCAGAATCAAACCACCACGTGGACCACGTAATGTTTTATGCGTTGTTGTCGTTGTGACATCAGCAATTTGCACCGGGTTAGGATATAAACCTGCGGCAACCAGCCCTGCTACGTGGGCCATATCAACTAGTAAATAAGCGCCGACTGCATCAGCGATATCACGAAAACGTTGCCAATCCACTACACGAGAGTAGGCAGAAAAACCAGCTACGATCATTTTTGGTTGATGTTCTTTTGCTAAACGCTCGACTTCATCATAATCAATTTCGCCGGTTTCAGCATTCAAGCCATATGAAACTGAATTGTAGATTTTTCCTGAAGCACTGACTTTAGCACCATGTGTCAGATGGCCACCATGTGCCAGACTCATGCCTAAAATGGTATCACCAGCTTGTAATAAAGCGAGATAAACTGCAGCATTAGCTTGTGAACCAGAGTGTGGCTGAACGTTAGCATAATCAGCACCAAACAAGGCTTTCGCACGTTCAATGGCAATAGCTTCTACTGTGTCAACATGTTCACAACCACCATAATAACGTTTGCCGGGATACCCTTCAGCATATTTATTGGTTAAAGATGAGCCCTGAGCTTCCATTACACGAGGGCTCGTGTAGTTTTCTGAAGCGATCAGTTCGATGTGATCTTCTTGACGTTTATCTTCCGCAGCGATTGCATTGAACACGTCATCGTCAAAGCCAGCGATGGTCATGTTTTTCTTGTACACAGTATTCCCCTGTATCTACTGTAAAATGGGACATTATTCTATCTCACAACGTCGCTGGCATCTATGGCATAGTGACAGTTTTATTCGCATAAGGATTAAATCATAGCTTATGAAAATAGGATTAATTGGAACAGGCCTGATGGGGCAAGCCTTATCACATCATTTATTAGCTGAGAATCAACCTCTGGTCGTGTTTAATCGCAGCCTTGAAAAGTGTGATGAGTTAAAGGCTCGAGGCGCTGCTGTAGCGACATCTGCGCAAGCTCTAGTTGAGCAGTGTGATATTTGTTTACTTTTTTTAAGTGATGCAAAAGCCATCAGCTCTGTACTGGACGATATCAACACTGAGACGTTTAAAAACTGTCTGATTATACAGATGGGCACAATCGCACCTGAAGAGTCACGTGCACTTGCCAGTCGTGTAAAAACGGCAGGCGGTCGATATCTTGAGTGTCCTGTACTTGGCAGTTTACCTGAGGCAGGCAGTGGCAAATTAATTTTAATGGCTGCAGGTGAAAAATCTGACTTTAATACGGCATTGCCATTACTTGAGTTGATTGGCCATGAACCACAATACATAGGTGAGATTGGACAAGGAGCGACTGTCAAACTCGCTATGAATCAGTTAATCGCAGGCCTGACAGCCAGCTTTGCATTGAGTTTGGCCTTAGTTGAAAAAGAAGGCATTGCCACTGAACAGTTTATGAAAATTGTGCGTGATAGTGCCCTATATGCACCCACTTTTGATAAAAAACTGACTCGAATGGTGGATAGGGATTTCTCGGCACCCAACTTCCCAACCAAACATCTCGCAAAAGACACTCGCCTCTTCTTAACCGTTGCCAACGAACTAGGCCTGGACACAAGTGCACTCAAAGGCATTGAGCTACTGCTACAGAAAACGCTGGATATGGGACTTGATAACACTGATTATTCAGCATTGATGGCGGCTGTTTCCCCCAAAGAGTCATAAAAAAAGCCCTCATTTGAGGGCTTTTTATAAGTCTAGACTTCGAATAAATCTCGTCTAACAATCGTTTCGCGTCGGTCGGGGCCGGTTGAGATAATATCAATTGGCACACCGGCGAGGCTTTCAACTTTTTCTATATAGGCACGGGCATTTTCAGGCAGTTCACTATATTCAGTGATGCCCAAAGTAGACTCTTTCCAACCCGGCATATCAATGTATACAGGCTCACAACCTTCGAACTCATCTGCACTTAACGGTAAGATATCGACAGGTTGACCGTCTTTTTCATAGGCAACACATAGACGAATAGTTTCGATACCATCAAGCACGTCTAGCTTGGTCAGACATAGTCCCGTGATACTATTTATCCAACTAGCACGATTCAGTGCCACCATATCTAACCAACCACAGCGGCGGTCACGTCCGGTTGTGGCACCTTTTTCCATGCCTTTATCAGCCAGATATTTTCCAGTTTCATCAAACAACTCAGATGGAAATGGTCCACCACCGACACGCGTGGCATAAGCTTTTGTAATACCAAGAACATAATCAATATGACAAGGACCTACACCAGAGCCAGTTGCACTGCCTCCCGCTGTTGTATTGGACGAAGTAACATAAGGGTATGTGCCGTGGTCAATATCTAACAAAGCACCTTGTGCACCTTCAAACATGACATTGTCACCCGCTTTATGATACCCCTGAAGCATCGCTGGGATATCAGCAATAAGTGGGATTAAGACATCACGCATTGCGAGTGTATCTTTTAATACCGTTTCATAATCAACAGGTGCTACTTGATAATAATTAACTAATGAAAAGTTATGAAACTCAATGACTTCTTTTAGTTTTTCAGCAAAGGCTTTTTCATTCATTAAGTCACCGACACGTAGACCTCGACGGCCAACTTTGTCTTCATATGCGGGACCAATACCTCTACCTGTTGTGCCGATAGCGGCTTTACCTAAGCGTGACTCACGCGCCTTATCCAAAGCGATATGATAAGGCAAAATCAATGGGCAGGCCGCACTGATTTTTAAGCGTTCACGTACAGGAATCCCGTTGGACTCAAGCTCTGCCATCTCTTTCAATAGTGCTTCAGGGCAAACCACAACACCATTACCAATCAAGCATTGAACGTTTTCACGGAGAATGCCAGATGGAATCAAATGCAACACCGTTTTTTTGCCATCAATAACCAGTGTGTGACCAGCATTATGACCACCTTGGAAACGTACTACAGCAGAGACATTATCCGTTAGTAAATCGACTAATTTACCTTTACCTTCATCGCCCCACTGGGAGCCAATTACAACTATATTTTTAGCCACGAGTTTGTGTTCCTATTTCAGTCACTTGCCAGTGACCATTTTGTTTTACCAATGTATGTGTGGTGGATGTCTGAGAGCCAGGAAATTGATAAATGACCACCTTTCCTGATTCACGTAATGATTTGACAGTGGCGTGAAGATGGCTGTCTTCAGCCCACTCAACACCTATTGTTTCCTGATTGAATGATCCAGCAGGGAGCTGTGTCGCCAGCTTCTTCAAGTCAAGACTAAATCCCGTTGCTGGCTGAGCCAGACCAAAGGCTTCACCTATATCATCATAGCGACCACCTGCTGCAATAGCATAAGATGATTCCGGTTTGTAAGCTGCAAACACCACGCCCGTGTGGTAATGATATCCGCGCAGTTCAGCAAGATCGAAGTTAATTGCAATATCTGGGATTCGCTGCGTAAGCGCGTCAGCAATTTGTTCAAGCGTACTTAATGCAAGCTGCACTGATTTTGGTGCATTCTTTAATACAGATTCAGCTCGTGGCAAGACAGATTTATCACCATTTAATTCAGACAATTCTTGCAACATTTGCCTAGCATCATTACTAATCTGATAACTGTCTAACAGGGCGGATATATCGGTAGCAGCCTTTCGTTGTAAAGCAGAAAATAATTCTTGCTCTTGGCTTTCTGTCAGACCAGCAAACTCGGCTAATCCTCTATAAACACCAACATGACCGATATCCAACGCTATCTTTGATACTGCGCCAGATTTTTTTAGAAGCTCAACCATCAGCTCAATGCTTTCAATATCACTCTCAGGTCCCGCATGACCATAGATTTCAGCACCTAGCTGAATGGGATTTCTGACCCCATCCAATCCGGTAGGTAAAGTATGAAGAACACTACCTATGTAGCACAATCGAAGAATATCTGATTGATGACGTAGCTTGTGGGCAGCAATTCTGGCCACTTGTGGTGTCATGTCTGCCCGTATACCCAGCATTCTGCCGGACATTTGGTCCGTCAGCTTAAATGTTTGTATATCTAAACTTTTGGCCGTACCAGTCAGCAGTGAGTCCAGATACTCAACTAAGGGTGGAACAACAAGCTGATACCCCCAACCTTGCATGAAGTCGACCAGTATTCGATGCATATTCTCAAGTTGAGTTGCTTCTTGAGGCATAAGCTCATCAATACCTTCAGGTAGCAGCCAGCTCTCTTTTATAGTCATTATGAGTTAATTTATCCAGTACAAAAAAATCAAGCCGACAAGCATGCATATCAAACCAGTTAGTCTAGTTTGAGTATCGCTCATGCTTGCCGTTTGTAGTAAAGCGCGTTTAAACATAGTCGGATTGAGAAACGGCATTATACCTTCGATAATCAGTACTAATGCCGTTGCTACGAGAAGACTATGGCCTAATTCTCCGCTCACTTCACAGGAAGTTCAGCATCGTTAAAACGTTTGAAGAAGTCACCTTTGGGTTCAATGACCAGCATGTCGTCACCATTAAACACATTTTTATATGCTGATAGTCGACGATATAAGGAATAGAACTCTTCATTTTCACCGAACGCTCTAGCATAGATATCCGTGGCTTTGGCGTCACCTTCACCACGTAACTCTTCTGCTTGACGTCTTGCTTCGGCAATAATAACGGCACGCTGACGATCAGCATCTGAACGAATTTTTTCCGCTTCTTCAGCACCTTGTGAACGCAGCTCTTTTGCAACACGTTCACGCTCAGCTTCCATACGTGTATAAACAGATGTACTGACTTCAGAAGGCAAATCAATACGTTTTATACGCACATTTGAGATAGAAATACCAAAGCCTTCCGCTACACGGTTAGCTTCTGTCAGAATATCCTGAACCATTGCCACACGGTCACCAGACACGACTTCTTGAATTGTCTTACGTCCAAACTCTGCACGTAAACCATCCTTGATGATTTGCGATAATCGCGATGCCGCACGGTCTTCGTCACCACTCATGGATCTGAAATAGGTCGCCACATCGCTGATACGCCAAATGATGAAAGAGTCGACTATGACATTCTTTTTCTCACCTGTCAGGTATCTAGCAGGTTGTGCATCGAGTGCCATTTCACGAGCATCAAACTTACGAACATCTGTGACAAAAGGTGTTTTGAAATGAATACCAGGCTTAAAGTCAGCCTTTTCAATCTGACCTAATCTGAGCAGAAGTACTTTTTGACGCTCATCAACAACAAAAATAGATGATGATAAAGTGATGACAGCTAGTGCCAGTAAAATTAAAATCAGTGTCAAACGGGAACTCATTTAGCGACCTCCTCTGCTACGAGCATCATCGCTTGATGAGCTTTTGTTTGAAGATGAAGTATTAGCCGACGTAGATGACGGATAATTAAAGCTATCTAAATCCAGTTGTGTTGGACTGCTGTTACGACGATTCATGCGGTCTAATGGTAGATAAAGTACATTACTACCGCCATTTTCCATATCAACCATCACTTTTTGGCTCTTGGAAAACACGGATTCCATTGTATCAAGGTATAGTCTCTCAGCTGTAATGTCGGGTGCTTTATTAAACTCCGTCATGACTTGCGTGAAACGGCTCGCATCACCCTCTGCTTTTGCAATAACTTGACTCTTATATGCTTCAGCTTCTTGAACAATTCTAAACGCTCTACCTCTGGCTTTCGGCAATATATCATTTGAATAGGCTTCTGCCTGATTCTTTTGACGAACTTCATCTTCGCGCGCTTTTACTACGTCAGCAAATGCTGCTTGAACTTGCTCGGGTGGCTGAACATCTTGCATATTCACACTTGTGACTAACAAGCCCATTTCATGCGAATCAAGCATTGTCTGTAAGAGTTGCTCAGTACTGTTAGCGATCGCGCTTCTACCTTCAGTTAAGACGAAGTCCATATTTGAACGTCCTACTGTTTCACGTACTGCACTTTCCATCATTTGACGCAAAATAACATCAGGATTTCTGACGTTGAAAAGATACGCCGGTGCATCTTGTACTCTGTACTGTACGGCAATCTTGAGATCAATAATATTTTCGTCTTTAGTTAACATCAGTGACTCAGAGTGAATGGTGCCACCACCTCGACTACCACCGCTTCTGTAACCAATCTCAGCTGTACGAATTTCTTCAACGTTGACCACTTCTACTTTTTCAATTGGGCTCGGCAGATGCCAATGTGGTCCAGGCATAGTTGTAGTGGCATATTGACCAAAACGAAGAACAACGCCACGCTCAGCTGGGTCGACTATGTATATCCCTGAGGCGATCCACACCAGAAAAGCAATTATGGCAATCAAACCAAAACCAAAGAAACCGCCCCGACCTGATGAGTTGTTATTGTTATTATTACCTTTACCACCAAAAATGCCACCAAGCTTACGTTGCATATTCTGGATAACTTCGTCTAAATCAGGTGGCCCATCATTGCCACGATTACCCCACGGGTCTTTACCACCGTTTCCGGGTTCATTCCAAGCCATGTAGCTCTCCAAATTGAAAAAACAGAGAATTTATTTCAAACACGCCTATTTTACGGACATGGTCACTATAAGCAACCAAAACCGTATCTAGGCATCAACATATTCAGAAAGTGATTCTTCTGGAAAATATTCATGTAGGGCTTCTCGTAACAATTCCAGCCCTGCACCTGTTCTTGCCGACAACCAAATACGGTTAATATTACCCTCATCATCTCTGTCGATACGCGGTGAAATATCATCGACCTTATCTATTTTGTTATAAATAATTACCTGGCGGACTTCATCAGCTTCGATTTGTTTTAAAACCTCATTCACATGATGAATAAGATCATCACGATCATTCGCGCCACAATCAACGACGTGTAGCAACAGTTCAGCATCACGTGTCTCTTCAAGTGTCGAACTAAATGACTCGACGAGATCATGAGGTAAGTCACGTATAAAACCGACCGTGTCTGCCATGATGAGAAGTTCAGTTGCTTGTAGCTTAACTCTTCTTAAAGTAGGGTCTAATGTCGCAAATAATCGGTCATCAGCATAAACTTTAGCTGACGTCATTTTGTTAAATAATGTGGACTTGCCTACGTTTGTGTAACCAACCAGAGACACAACAGGTACACCGCCTCGCTGTCGTGAACGTCGGCCTTGCTCCCGTTGTGACTGAACTTTACCCAAACGCTTCTTAAGTGACTTGATACGTTGGCCTAGTAAGCGTCGGTCTGTCTCCAGCTGAGTTTCACCAGGTCCACGTAGTCCGATACCACCTTTTTGCCGCTCAAGGTGAGTCCAGCCTCGAACTAGTCGCGTTGATAAATGCTGAAGTTGGGCTAGTTCAACTTGGAGTTTACCTTCATGAGAACGTGCTCTTCTGGCAAAAATATCCAATATCAGACCTGTTCTGCCCAGCACCCTGCATTTGAGTTTCTGCTCAAGATTTCTTTCCTGACTAGGTGACAACTCATGGTTAAAAATGACTAAGGCTGCATGCGAGGCATGTACATGCTCTGCAATTTCATCAACTTTACCACTACCAGCAAAAAATTTAGGATCGGGGCGATGACGTTTTCCTTGAATAATCGCTGCAATCGCTGCACCTGTTGAGCCAACTAATTCAATAAACTCTTGTTGAGAATCATCGTAATCTGGATCATTAAAATTCAGATGAACCAAGACAACAGCTTCTTTCTCTGACGCATCATCGAAAGCTGTTTGAATATCCGGTCTGTCGAACAATCAAATACTCCTATTCTTCTTGGTTAACATTAACATTACGTGCAGGCACGATAGTTGATATAGCATGCTTGTATACCATTTGATTGACAGAGTTTTTAAGTAAGATGACAAACTGATCGAAGGAATCAATCTGACCTTGAAGTTTGATACCGTTTACTAAATAAATAGAAACTGGAATATTTTCTTTTCTTAAAGCATTCAAGAAAGGGTCCTGAAGAGTCTGTGCTTTTGCCATCTTTCACTCCATATATTGTTATTATTTTTGACTGTTTAATATCTCATTCTAAAAGCCTTAACAGAATCGTCAAGCATTATTCGTCAACTCGGGTACTTGCTCTGTTAAGTATCGTTCTACATCATTGATAGGCAAGGCTAAACCACTATCAAACCAGATTCCATCATTCTGGGATCGTAACCAGGTTAGCTGGCGTTTCGCCATCTGACGTGTGGCAACAATTGCACGATAAACAAATTCATCATAATCGTACTTACCTTCAAGATATGACCATGCCTGCCGGTAACCGACTGCACGTATTGATGGTAAGTTCGCATGACAGTCATTTCGATTAAATAATGTTTTCACTTCTTCAATAAAGCCTGCATTCATCATTGTCTGGTATCGCTCAGCTATTCTGTTGTGAAGAATGGCTCTATCAAATGGTGAAACAATGATCTTAGTGACTTTATAGTCAAAACTCTCATGGTTTGCTTGAGTCAACTCAGTCAGACTTTTACCCGATACTTCAAATACTTCCAGAGCACGTTGTAAACGCTGTGGGTCGTTAAGATGTATTCGTGCTGCTGAGACTGGGTCGATTTCTTTTAACCGGTTGTGTAAGGCTTCAATGCCCAATTGCTGCATTTCCAGATTTAGCTTTTCTCTAATGAGCATATTTGCAGGAGGCAAGTCAGCAAGTCCATATTGAAGACTTCTGAAATAGAGCATTGTTCCGCCAACCAATAAAGGAACTTTACCTCTGGCTGTAATATCAGCCATCAGATTGAGGGCGTCTTCTTTGAATTGACCAGCAGAATAAGGCTCGTGAGGTTCGACAATATCAACTAAATGATGAGGATAGTGGCTTAGAACGGAACGGTTTGGTTTTGCAGTGCCGATATCCATGCCTTTATAGACAAGCGCGGAATCGACACTGATGATCTCTACTGGATACTTCTTTGCAAGGGCGATAGCAATATCTGTTTTTCCTGCTGCTGTAGGCCCCATAATAAATATGGCGGGTGGAAGCACAGAGTTTGATTACCCCTGTTTCATTGAATCAAAAAACTCAACATTTGTTTTCGTCGATTTTAACCTATCCATTAAGAATTCCATGGCTTCAACAGGTTCCATCTGAGCAATAATTTTTCTCAAGATCCAAAGTTTTTGGAGATCTTCTTCTGTTGTCAGCAGTTCTTCACGACGCGTGCCTGAACGTGTCACATTGATGGCAGGATACATTCTACGATCAGCAAGTTTGCGTTCGAGCAATACTTCCATATTACCAGTACCCTTGAACTCTTCGAAGATGACTTCATCCATTCGAGAGCCAGTTTCAATCAGGGCTGTGGCAATGATTGTCAAGCTGCCACCTTCTTCAATATTTCTAGCAGCACCAAAGAAACGCTTCGGACGTTGTAAGGCATTGGCATCAACACCACCAGTCAAAACCTTACCCGATGATGGTGAAACAGTATTATAAGCACGGGCAAGTCTAGTAATAGAGTCAAGTAAGATAACCACATCATGTTTATGCTCAACAAGGCGCTTCGCTTTCTCGATCACCATTTCAGCAACCTGTACGTGTCGTGAGGCAGGCTCATCGAACGTACTGGAAACGACTTCACCTCTGACAGATCGTTGCATTTCCGTGACTTCTTCAGGACGCTCATCAATCAGCAACACAATCAGATCACTATCGGGATAGTTAGAGGCAATTGACTGTGCGATTGACTGCATGATCATTGTCTTACCTGATTTAGGCGGAGCAACAATCAAACCACGTTGTCCTTTGCCTAGTGGTGAAGCAAGATCGATAACACGTGCTGTCAGGTCTTCGGTACTTCCATTACCCCGCTCTAATGTAAAACGTTCATTGGGGAAGAGCGGCGTGAGATTTTCAAAAGGGACTTTATTTCTAGACTTATCAGGTTTTTCGTAGTTAATTTCTTCTACTTTAACCAAGGCAAAATAACGCTCACTATCTTTGGGTGGACGAATTTTACCTTTTATTGTGTCGCCAGTTCTAAGGTGGAAACGACGAATCTGGCTAGGTGAGACATAAACATCATCAGGACCGGCAACGTAGGAATCTTCGGGTGATCTTAAAAAACCAAAACCATCTGGTAAGAGTTCTAATACACCTGTCGTGATAACATCTTCGCCTTGTTTAGAGTGCGCTTTGACTATGGCAAAGATAAGTTCTTGTTTTCGGTTTCTTGCTAAGCCCTCAAGATTCATGGAGAGAGCCAGTTCCATTAATTCAGCAGCTGACTGCTTTTTCAGTTCTGTCAGATTCATGTATTACCTAAGAATGGGATTTTGATATAGAAATGCCTTGAACACATCGATTGATGAGTTGAATTAACTTAATTTTGGAGGGGGTTTTAAAAACTGCAAGTAAGAATAACAGTAATAAAGACTGGCGTCTAGTTTTATGTACAAAATATCGCGATGTTAGAAATAAAAGCTAATTATACCAACAGTTTTTCTATTGCTGTCAGTAAACTGACTAATCAAAATAGCTTGGCTGAAATACTGTGAGTTAGTACAAGTCGAGAATTACACCATTCATATCGACTTTTTAGGGAGGCTATGAAATTTAGGGCAGTCTCAATTTGCTCCTACCCCATTCAGTTTAAATGCATAATCCATTGGCTGTTACTTCGTTCACGTATACACGTCTGAACGGCAGATAATAAAAAGCCTGGCGGTTATTTACAAGGATGTCATGTATGCCAATAACGCAGGAGCAGTTATCGGTGACCTACTTTATCAGCCACCTCCGTGTGGCTGACTCTTCGGGTTCCCTGCGGTCGTGCAAAAACGTTCCTGACGTTTTTGTTATGGACGGTATGCCGCCAATGCAGGAGCGATTGGCGGTCACTTCGTTCAAGTTGGTCACGGTCTAAACATTAGATAAATAAAAACCAGACGACAGATGTCGACTGGGCTTTTTTGTATTAAAGCCTGGCCGTTATTTACACGGATGTGATGTATGCCGATAACGCAGGAGCCGTTATCGGTGACCTACTTTGATGAAGTGCCTCCCTGCAC